>JACCDO010961963.1_pt1 | contig 27078 bp, 18 predicted proteins | sample 7446101 | NCBI WGS metagenome assembly JACCDO01 (sample SAMN15323440, study PRJNA562643) | freshwater metagenome | isolation source: river surface water | place: USA:Blue River Watershed | collected 2017-08-16 | reverse complement strand
CATGTTGACGTGTTCGTTCTTGTAGAGAGCATGTACACATTTACGGGTAAAGAAAAGCCACTTTACTTCAATGAGAATAAAGAAAGGTTTAGCAAATGGCTACCAAAGATTCGTCACTTAATCATACAAGATCGCAATGAAGACACCAGTGCCTGGAATACAGAGTACAGAGATAGAAATGCCATTGCATACGGTCTAAATGATGCAAACCCAGAAGATCTAATATTCATTTCGGACTGTGATGAGATATGGGATCCTGATAAAAAAATGTTGTTTGTTGATCAAGATAGGCCCGTAAGATACATGGCAAATCTTTTTTACTACTTTCTTAATATGAAAAGACCTGATTTCTCATCAGGCAGATGCACAGCTAGAACTCATTTTAGAAATTTTCAAACTGCGCAAATGTTAAGATCGAATCCAAATTGCATCAAAATTGACGATGGCAGTTGGCATTTTAGTTATGTAGCAGATGTCAATAGAATCGTCAATAAGCTTCAATCATTTGCTCACACAGAATATGATACACCTCATTTTACAGATAAGGAACGTATCCTAGAGAAGATCCAGGAAGGAAAAGACATTTTGGATCGTGACACAGTCTATCAGGCAGTTCCAGTTGACAATACATTCCCAAAACCCATGTTGTCAAATCCCGATCGCTGGAAACACTTAATTAAGTCTATAAACTAGAATAGCACAAAACGTATAGTCTAAACATGAAGTCAAGCATTGCGGTTATTGGTCAAGGATTTGTTGGTGGAAGTCTTACAACAGTCTTCTCAGAGCGTGGATTTGATGTTTATGCCTATGATAAATCAGGTAAATATGCAAAGGGCGCCTTACCTAGCTTAGGTGACCTAGCGGCGGGCTATCCAAGCTCTGTTAAAGAGCTTGTCCTTGACAATGAAAAAGGTGCAACACCAGGCTTCTCTAATGTGTACTTTGTCTGTCTTCCTACCCCTATGTTTGAGGACGGAACTGCAGATCTTACAATAGTCGAAGGTGTGCTCGAAGAGCTTGCATCAATCGAAGGTGAGCGTATTGCGGTAGTCAAGTCCACAGTTCCACCAGGATCTACGGAGAAATGGAACAATAGATTTAATGAGCAAGGTCTGCATATTATCTTTAATCCTGAATTTCTAACTGAGGCAAATTCATTAGATGATATGCGTAACCAGAATCGAATCATTCTTGGTGGACCACGACCACACATTAATCAGGTAAAGCAAGTCTTCCAAGAAGCATTTCCAAATGTTCCTATCGTAAAAACAGGATCAACAACAGCAGAGATGGTTAAGTACGTTACAAACTGTCATCTGGCAGTTAAAGTCTCGTTCGCCAATGAAATATCACAGATTTGTGAAGCTCTCTACGGTAAAGGCTTTAACATTGACTATGATAAGGTCATTGAATATGCTAAGTTTGATAAGCGGCTTGGTGAATCACACTGGTCTGTGCCAGGTCCTGTTCCTACGCACGATGGACGACATGTTCGAGGATTTGGTGGTCACTGTTTTCCAAAAGATATCAATGCGCTCATGAGCGTTGCTCGTCAATATGGTGTTGAACCGAGCGTCATGCAAGCTGCATGGGATAAGAATCTAGAGGTCCGTGGACCAGATGATCGTGATTGGGAAAAGCAAGTTGGTCGAGCTGTGTCTAAGAAGAATAAATCTTAGAAAAACTTGCTAAAATATGTAAGTGACTACGTTCCCAACTGGCAAACCACACGTATCCTATTCTGAAGTTAAGACATGGAAGGAGTGTCCTTGGCGACACAAGCTTGTCTATATTGACAAGATTGACATGTTCAAGCCAAGCCCAAACATTGACTTTGGAACAATCGTCCACGCCGAACTTGAGGATTATCTAGAGCATAAAACGTTTAATCTTGAACGAATGAGAGACGCTATCACATCAACGTGGCAGCAGAAAGGGTTTGAGAAACCAGAAAACTGGATCAAGGAAGCAGAACAGATTCTTTCTGAAGTTCCTAAGTTTCTTGATGAAACATTTCCTGAATGGCAGTTTATGGCCACAGAACATGAACTCTATGAAGAAATACCCGGTTCTGATATTAAATTCAAAGGATTTGTTGACGCTATGTTCCGTGCAAAGAATTCACGGAATAAAGAGATTCTTTGGATAGCAGACTGGAAGACTACATCCGCTCGTGGGTGGTCAACTGAGAAGAAGCAAGACTTTATTTACCAGGCACAGATTGCTCTCTACAAGTACTTCTGCTCAAGGAAGTTCGAACTAGATGCTAAAGAGATTAAGTGTGGGTTTGTTCTTCTAAAACGAGGAGCAAAGCCAGGTAAGGCTTGTGAACTTGTTGAAGTATCAGTAGGACCAAAAGCTTTTGAGAAAGCTACCAAGATGGTTAATTCCATGATTGCTGGCGTTAAATCAAATAAGCCGATCAAGAATAGGATGTCTTGCACTTACTGCGACTATAAAAATACTGAGCATTGCAGTGGCTCAAGTGAGTTTGCAGCGTTTACCTCCTATAAATAGGTGGTTATTATTCAAATAATCACATGCAGAAGAAAAAAATCATCGTCTTATCGGATCATGCTCTTTCAACGTCGGGTGTAGGCACACAGACGCGACACCTGCTTAACGGCCTTGTCAAGAAAGGTGAATGGACATTTAGACAGTTTGGTGCAGCTATGAAACATAGCGACTATCGAACTATCATTGTGAATGAAGATCTCATTATCAAACCAATCGATGGATTTGGTAATAGAGATCTTATTCGTATAACATTGGCAACAGAGAAGCCAGATGCTATCTTAATCTTCACAGATCCAAGATTTTTCATCTGGCTGTTTGAGATGGAAGATGAAGTTCATCAAATGTGCCCTATTTTGTGGTGGCATGTTTGGGATAATCACCCATACCCTAAGTTTAATGATGCACTCTACCAGTCAACAGACTTGATTAATTGTCATTCTTATATGACATATGAGATGGTGAAGGAACGTTTTCCCGATAAAACTAACTTTATCCCACACGCAATCCCAGATGATATGTTTTTTCCTCTTAGTCAGGTTGAAAGAGAAAACTATAAAAGAAACTTATTGGGCATTAATAGACAAGACCACTTTGTAGGAATCTGGGTAAATAGAAACGCGCGAAGAAAACGCCCATCAGATGTTCTTCATGCATGGAAGCAACTTCTAGATAATATGCAAACAAGAGATGGGCATAGAAAAGCAACTCTCATTATGCATACTGATCCTCTCGATCAAGAAGGACCTAACTTATTTGCCGTAGCAGAAGAATTAGGGATTGTTGATAATGTATTCTTCTCAAAGGAAAGAATTGAATTTGATAAGATGAACGTTCTTTATAACATCTCTGATGTTTGTATCAACATATCCTACGCAGAGGGATTCGGTCTAGGGACACTAGAGGCAATGCAGGCAGGTACTCCTATTGCAGCAGTCAAAACAGGTGGCCTTACACGACAAGTTGTTGATCATCGTGATGGTTCTGAAAATGGTGTCGCATTGCCTGTTGAGTGCAAGACTCTGGTTGGATCACAACATGTGCCTTACATCTATGAAGACTATGTCACAGTTGAGACAACAGCTGAAGGTCTATACAGTCTGTTTAAGATGACAAATGAAGAGAAACACGCACTAAGAGCGAAAGTAAGAAACTATGCAATTTCTGAATTCTCCTACCAAAAGACAATTGATGATTGGCACGATACAATGAAAGAAACGATTGAGAATTGGAAGAGCAGACACAATCAATGGGAGGTTAAGGAGATATGAAGAGTGTAGTTGTTAGAGCACCACTACTCAGTATTTCTGGTTATGGTGAACATGCACGTCAAATTTTCCAGTGGGCTAAGTCAATTGATTCATGGTCTGTTCAGACACAAGTGCTCAATTGGGGAAATACGTCGTGGCATATTAATCCTAAAGATGAGAATGGATTAATTGAACAGATAATGAAGTCGTCATCCAATCAGCCTAATGGATACGACATCTCAATTCAAGTCCAGCTACCCAATGAGTGGGACCCAACAGTTGCAAAATTTAACATTGGTGTTACAGCAGCTGTTGAGACTGATAGGTGCACACCAGAATGGGTTGATGCTGTTAATAAGATGTCAATTGTTATAGTTCCAACAGAACATGTCAAGAAGACGCTACAGGCATCAGGTATTGTTACAACACCTATTCATGTTATTGGTGAATGGTACATGCCTGAAATTGATCGTGTACAAGATCATCTTAAAATTCCATTAAGCACGTCATTTAACTTTTTGATCGTATCACAGATGACTTCTAACAACTCGATTGATGATAGAAAGAACATACATGATACGCTTCGCTGGATGTTTGATGTCTTTAAGGATGATAAGGACGTTGGCATTATCCTTAAGACGAATATGGGGCGTGGTACTAAGATCGACAGAAAGATTACATTTGACAATATTGAAAAGTTTATTGCTCAAAATAGAAAAGGTAAATACCCACGTGTCCACCTAGTTCATGGTAATTTATCATCTGAAGAAATTGCAAGCCTTTATAGAAATCCTACAATTAAGGGTTTAGTTAGCTTAACTAGAGGCGAAGGTTTTGGATTGCCAATCTTAGAAGCAACAGCATCCGGTGTGCCTGTAGTTGTGACTAATTGGTCTGGACATCTTGACTTTCTAAAGCAAGGTAAGTTTATTGGTGTCGACTATACACTAGTTGATATCCCACCAACACGCGTTGATGGAAAAATCTTTATTGCTGGTACTAAATGGGCACAACCCAGTGAATTAGACTTTAAAAAGCGTATTGCGAAGTTTAGAACTAGCTCACAAGTTCCCAAGGAATGGTCACAAGACCTAGCTGTTAAGTGTAGAGAGACATTTTCAAGAGAAGCGATACTTAAACAGTATGCATCATTGACTGATGCGCTAGAATTGAGGTGAACATGATGATGGCTCTCATAGTTCTGTTAATCATTCTAACCACAGCTCTTGGCATCTCAATTTATTATAATTACAAGTTCGGTCGAATCATTATCAATATTGAAGATACGATTGAAGAATCACTAGATCTTCTTGACAAGAATTACGAAAAAATGACAAAAATTCTTGAGATACCCGTATTTTTTGATTCTATTGAAGTCCGGCAAGTAATATCTGAAATAGAAAACTCACGTGACACGATTTTAAAAATTGCAAATGCTCTAACAAAGAGTATAGGGAGTGAAGATGGCTCACAAGAAAAAGACAGTTAAGTCATCTTCCGGTTCCGGAATGAAGATGTATTTTCACGCCGGAACTCATGAAGCAATCGTTAGATTTCAGACTGAAACAGACGATCTTGCCAGAGAAGGTATATACGTCCAAGAGATTCTTCCAGCTTTTGATAAGCTTGTAGAGAATCTCATTTTTATACAAGGTTTCAATGTCAGTTACGGTAATTTTGATGATTTAAAGACAGACTGCATTACCTTCTTATTTGAAACACTCAAGAAATTTGATGCTTCACGTGGCACTAAAGCATTCAGCTACTTTAATGTTGTTGCTAAAAATTGGTTAATTGTCAAGAGTAGACAGAGAGCAAAAGCAGCTAAGAGAATGTGTAGCATTGATGATAAAGATGCTATTAATGAGATCGAGCTTCTTGACTTAGAAAATTATACAGTTGACCAAAATCAAGACTCAAAGATGATCAAGGAAGAGACGACATTGAGTATATTCGCTCTTCTTGAAGACATTCGTTGTGATATGACATGTGATAATGAAATTAGATGCATTGAAGCAATCAAAAAGATTTTTGATGAGATTGACGACGTAGAGATTTTAAATAAAAGAGCCATCTTTGTCTATGTTAGAGATATTACAGGCCTCACACCCAAGCAATTATCTATTGCCATGTCAGGAATTAGAAAAAGATACAAAGATCTTATGCAGACGGGTGAGTACGATATTTTCTAATAGGAGTTAAAATGTCAGATGTGACGAAAGCCATGAGTGCCTTAGATGACAAGGATAAGAAGATCAAGCAGTTTTCAGATATCCTTGATACACTCACCTCCACAGAAGACAAAAAGAAGCTTCTCTGGAAAGAGATCTACGAAAATGCCGTTAATGATCGTGAGAATGCAGGTATTCTATTCACTGACGTTCTCATGCAGGTCAAAGGGAACTCTGCCAATCACAATATACTAGGACCTGTTGTGACCAAGTACATTGAGCGTATGTCAAGAGCTAATGATCAAATTCTTAAACTTGCTGAGCTCATTGCCCAAGAAGAAAGCAAGGAGATGAGCATGGATGCGATCTATGATAAGATCGGTGAAGACTGATGAATTCAAGAAATAACACCATCTTTGGGCAGATTGGTGGATCATTTTTAGATAGAAAATCTGTTGAAGCCGGTCTTGCATCAGAAGGCCGGCCATTTTCTACATTTGTTGTTAAAGAAATATATGATGATCCAGGTCTTTTAAATAAAGATCTACGAGATCGACTAACAAAGCAAGTTGCAAATTCTAACTATGTCGGTAATATGCCAGTTAACAGCATAGTTGGTATTGACATAGAGAATGAAAAAGGTAAGGAAAAGTTAATATATCCTTTTTTCTCACAACACCTTTGCCTACCGCTCAAGCCAGGCGAAGAAGTATGGGTCTATAGAGAAGGAAATCTCTATTATTGGCTATCAAGAAAATCAGGTTCATATCAGACTGAAGATCCCAATTACACACACATTTCACGCCAAGTCAATAATGAAACACAAAAAGACGAAAGAAGCGCTAAAAGTGCGTGGAAAGAAGAAGAAACAACAACAAGCACCTTATTTCCTGAAGGACACACAGATGTTGTTTCTAATAGAAATTTAGGATCTTTTACATCATTTGAAGATATTATTAAAAGCTCAAATGCATACCAGAATTTTTTCCAACCTGAACCTGTACCCAGAATAGTTAAAAATCCTGGCGATCTTGTCATTCAAGGGTCAAATAATGCATCAATTACACTTGGTACTAGCACTGACAAAGGAACAGGAAAAGGGTCAATTGATTTAGTTGCAGGTAGGACTATTGTCAATCAAGTAGTTTCTAATGATAGAAATTACCAAGAAATAAACAAGCAACAGATTGCTTCAAGTGATGCACCCACAAACCTCAGCACAGATAGATCTCGTCTTTACATTTCTATGCTTGATGATGTTGATACATCATTCTCAATTAATATTGATGGAATCAATGGAAGTGGAACAGCATCAGCAGGTGTGTTGAAGAGCGATCAAATTAGATTAGTTGCTAGAAATGACATAAAGATCACAGTGGGTGATACAGGAGCAGGAATTGTCATCAAACAAAACGGTGACATAGTAATTGTTCCAGCAGCAACAGGAGTAATAAAGTTAGGTGGTGATGATGCCGATAAAGCTATTTTATGTCAAACAGCAGTGCAGGCTGTTCCAGGAAATGTAACAGCTCCGCCTGTCATTTCTACAGCAGGTGGCATTATCGGAGCAGATGCAATAAGTGGAACAGGATTATTTGCATCTAAGATATTGGTGAAATAATGGGGTCTCTCAAGGATGTCGGTTTCATAGATAGTACAGGAAAAATTAGTGATGCACAGCGTCTAGACCTCATCACGCAGATAACAGAGGCAATTAGAAGTGCACCAAAAGTTTCTTTAGTCGGCGCTGAACTTTCACTAATTGGAGCGGCTGTACCATTGGCAGCAGATAGCTTTGCAGCAAACAATGGTCTTGATGATCATAAAGCACGCTTGCCTCAATGGCACCAAATTAACATTGATACATTCTTGAATGGTGTTGTTAGTGTATTTGATTCCATTCCAACGACAGGTGTAGCAGCTAAAGCAATACCGCTTATAGATCCAACACAACCTATTATTGATATTCTTAATTTATTAAAGTCACTAATTCCAGATCTTATTGATTTCGATATTATTGAATTTCTTACATCAATTCTTGCGCCTCTCTTTTTAAAAATTCCTCTATTTCTTGCTGATCTTGCATCTCTTGCTCAAGATTTTATTGCAGGTGTTCAAGATGCCATTAATAGCGCAATCAGTAAGTTTATTGACTTTATTAAAAGCAATGTAATTGAAAAAATTAACAAACCAAGTGCTGAAATTGATCAAATCAAAGCAGAAATTGACCAAAAAATTGAAGATAGTCAAGAATTTAAAAATAAGATCATTGATGCATTAAGTGGTATCATCGGATCCATAATCGCATTTCCATCTTTGCCAAGTCTGAATATTGCAATACCTAATTTTGATTTTAATTTTCAATTTCCAGGTCTTGATTTACCATCATTGCCAATATTTCATATTTCACCGCCCTTCCCACCAGGAATAGCATATTTCTTCTTAGAATTTATTAAGAAGCTAATCGAAGGAATCATTTTACTGTTGACGAAAGTATCTGATCTTATTTCTGCTATAATTCAAGGAATTACTTCGTTTATTTCTTACATAGTTCAAGCAATATTTGATTTGATTAAAGCAATTATTGCCGCGTTAGTACCTGGAATTGATAAAGCAGTCACTCTTGCAGCGACGATTTTAATCTTTGCAAAAAAGATAACGCAGATGGCAGTTGTGTCAATATTAGGTTGGCTTGTCGGTCCAGGCATTATAATAAATGTGGCCGCTAGAGAAGTAGGGCTAGTGTCATGAGTATCTCAACTTACTCAATAGTTATCATTGATGGCTGAACGTAGCTTTAAGAATATTGGAACAACAACAGCGCAGCTTCGTGCTATCGCGCCCACAACACCTGTATTTCCTATTGGCATTAAGACACCTATGTCACTTGGAGGTAATGGAAATCCGTATGTAATGCATACGTCTTTAAATGAACAAGTCCAAGATAATCTTCGTAATATGATAATGACAAATTATGGAGAAAGGCTCGGTCTCTATGATTACGGTGGAAATTTACGTTCAATTTTGGCTGAATACACAACAGGTGTAGACATTGAAACTATCGCAATGCAGTCAATTATGAGGACAGTTGAGAAGTACATGCCTTTTGTTGTACTAGACACTTTTGACATGCAGAATCTTCCGTCTACTCGCAATGGAATGGCTAAGTACCAGTTTCTAGTAAGTTATAGCGTTCCAAAAATTGGAGCATCAAATCAGAAAATCAAGATCATCCTTGAGGTAATGGGTTAATGTCAACAATACAACAAAAATTAAAGCAGATTAGACAGAGATCTTACTTAGGAAAAGATTTCGACGCACTTCGTGATAATTTGGCAACATATGCAAAGTCTTACTATGCAGACCAAATTAAAGATGTGTCTGAAAGTTCTGTTGCAGGATTGTTTATCGACATGGCAGCATACACAGGTGATGTGTTGTCATACTATCTTGATTATCAATTTAACGAGCTTAATCTAGAAACAGCAACAGACGTCAACAATATTGAACGTCTGATACAGCGATCAGGCGTAAAGATCGGTGGTGCATCACCAGCAATTGTCAATGTTAATTTTTATGCTGTAATCCCAGCTACAAAAGTAGACGGCATTTATGTGCCTAATACACAATACACACCAACGATACAGGCAGGAACACAAGTTACATCAAATTCAGGAATTATTTTTGAACTCACAGAAGACCTGAATTTTGGTGAAGTTGATGTTGATGGTAATCTTGTTGCACAATACAAAATCTATACACAGGATGCATCAGGAAATCCAACAAGATTTGTTCTTAGAGTAACTGGTTTGTGCGCATCAGCAAGAGTCGCAACAGAAAGTTTTACAATTGGCAATGATTTTGTTCCGTTTAGAACAATTACACTAGCAAATCAAAATGTAACAGAAATAATTAGTGTTTTTGATTTAGATGGAAATCAATACTATGAAGTTGATACTCTGACACATGATGTTGTCTTTAGAGCAATACAAAATACATCGAGTGATAGAGGAACAGTTCAAGATTCATTGACGCTATTACCTGCGCCAAGACGCTTTATAACTGCAGCTAGCAGAGTATCTGGTAAGACAACATTGACTTTCGGATCAGGAGATGCAAGCTCACTAGATGATGATATTATTCCAGACCCGTCAGAGCTTGCGCTACCTTTGTACGGCGCAAAGAGAACTTTTAGTAAAGCTGTTATTGATCCAAATACTCTTCTCAAAACAAGAAGTTTAGGAATTTCACCAACAAATACAACAATTACTGTGACTTATAGATACGGTGGAGGTTTAAATAATAACGTTGGTGCAGCAACAATCAATACAATCTCAAGGCTTTCTTATATCTTTCCACCTTCGACACCATCAAGCATTGCATCAACAATAAGAGCAACATTTGAAGTCGATAACACAGAGACAGCTACAGGTGGTGAAGATCCTCTTTCAATTGATGATCTTCGTGCAATTGCTCTTGACTATTCAAATGCACAGAATAGAATTGTTACTAAAAAAGACGCAATGGCACGTGTCTATACGATGCCCTCTAACTTTGGAAGAGTCTATCGTGTCGGGTTCAAACCTAATCCGGTTAATCCACTATCAACGCTGATGTATGTAGTAAGTAGAAATAGCATTGGACAGTTGATAACTTCTTCAGACACACTCAAACTCAATTTGAGTAAATACCTTAATGAGTTCCGTCTAATATCAGACGGTATAGACATTGTTGATGCATCAATTGTTAACTTAAAAGTTAGCTACACGGTAGTTCTTAACTCAACTGCAGTCAAAAATACAACACTACAGATAATAAACCAGTCATTAAAAAACTACTTTAATGTCAAGAATTTTCAAATTGACCAACCGATATTAACATCAGATGTGATGAACATCATTTTAAATTCGAATGGCGTCTTATCAATCTCAAATCTCACATTTGAAGGATTGAACGGCAACATAAACGGTACGTCTTACAGCGACGTTATCTTTAATGTTAGTCAAAACACTATCAATGGTTTGATTGTTCCGCCGCCTGGCGGGATATTCGAAGTTAAATATCCAGACTATGATATAGTTGGTAATATCACTTAGGAGATGAAATGTACTTAGCTCTATCAGCTAGCAAGGATGCATACATCACAAATAAGATCATAGGTTCTTCTTTTAGAGCAACTGATGCTAATTTGGGTCAAGCAGGCACACTTGATTTATTTAAACTGTATGATGAGAACACCATAGTTGGTGAGACAAATGCTGTAGAGCTTTCACGTGCTCTGATGAAATTTGATTACTCTCCACTTCGTTCACTAATGAATGGGAAACTAAACATCAATGATTCATCATTTAAGTGCAACTTAGTTCTAAGTGATGTCTATGGCGGACAAACAACTCCCACTAATTTTAAACTTATAGTATTTCCTCTATCACTAAAATTTGATGAAGGTGTCGGCAGAGATGTAGTGGGCTATAGAGACATTGATGTCTGTAACTTCTTAACAGCCTCTGTATCAACCGGTCAAGTAATAAAATGGTTTGTTACAGGAGCCAACAAAGAGGGTTTGTTAGGATCAACTGACATTGATATCATCTCAAGCGGTAACTTAAATGATGGCAATGGTGTAGTCAATCTTTGGCGTGAGCAGATCTTTAGCACAGGCGAAGAAGATCTAAATGTAGATATTACAGATATAGTGTCTGGTACACTCGCAGGTCTAATACCTGACGAAGGGTTCAGAATCTCTTTCTCAGGTTCACAAGAAACAGACGAATTTACTAGATTCGTCAAGAGATTTACTTCTAGAAATGCTACTAATGTTGGTAAGAGACCGAAAATTGTTGTCACATTTAATGATTTAGTTAGAGATAATCATAATAATTTCTTCTTCAATGAGACGGGTTCATTATTACTATCAAATAATGTAAGAGGAACGCCAAGAAACTTATTATCAGGATCATCACTTGCTGAAATAAAAGGCAATAATTGCATGATTTTGACACTAAAAACTGGATCATTTTCGAAGCAGATCAATGTGTCACAACTCAGTTATGGCCAAAATTATGTGACAGGTGTTTATAAAGCTGACGTCTTGCTAAACAGCTACGAAAATTCAGTGATATACAATACACTAATCACATCTAGCTCTATCAATTTTACAGAAATCTGGGGATCAACAGACGGTACAATAGGATTCCAGACAGGATCACTGACAGTCAATAGACCTAGCACAGAGCAGTATCATGTTGATCTTGAACGTCTTACAATTAGCATGACAAACATGCGAACTGCATACGAACAAAACGAATCTTATAGATTTAGAATCTTCATAGAAGACATAACAAGACAGTTTATTTCAACAAAGCTGCCATATGAAAATAAAGGTATTTTTGTTGATGAGATTTACTATCAAGCACGTGACACAGATCTTAATGAGATAATCATACCTTTCCATAATCCAGGTACAGCAGTTTCAAATGACACAACAAGCCACTATTTTGATTTCAATATGGTGTCTTTACCTCGTGGAAGAACATATACATTTGATTTTAAGATACTACGCGAAGGGTCCGAGGTCGTCTTTAAAGATGTAGCAGCTAAGTTCAGGATCAATTAAAATGCCATCAAATGTTGTTAGGACAAATCGACCAACAGTTTTCACGACAAACTTAAAGGCAGTCTCTTTAACAAACAGAAGAGACAATATCCAGCTGTCAAATCAAGAAGAAAATAACGTTGGCAATACAGGATCCTTTAGATACGACCAAATTGGATCAGCATTAAAATCAACTCAAGAGCTTAAAATTGATTACTCACAATTTGAAAATCATACTTTCTTCAACTCAGCAGTTGCAAAAGTTAATGTTGCATTCGACAGAATTATCAATAACTACCCATTTGATGCAACGGTAAAAGAAATAGAAGATTTTGAAGACAGCCTGACAGGTTTTGAGATGCATGTTCTAAACAACTTCTCAAAGAGTACTAACTTTCTTCTATTTGATGGAACAAATAATATCACTGTACCAGATTCATCAGGACAGAATTTTCCTACAATATCAAGAGTAGATACTGCGCAGGGTGTTTTAGATCCTCACTACAATAATTTTTCATTTGAAATATTCTGCTATCCTGCAGCTGAGGCAAATGATAACCAGATTATTCTACAGAAGAGAAGCAGTGAAACTTCTGCTATAACATTGGCATTATCAGAATCATCAACATCTACAGACTGTAAGGCAATCTTTATGGTTTCCTGTAATGGTCTATACGCAACTGCCTCTGCGCAAGTAACAAAAGGACAGTTTAATCACCTGTATTTTGAGTACAATGCACAAGCTTTATCATCATCACTAAAGATTTATACAGATCTCGAGCAAGCATCAAATGAGACTGATCTTGTTGTTTTTGATGATCTCAACTTTGATGCAACGAGTATTTCTATTGGTTCCGGATCGTCTCATACACTTGGAACGTACAGTTTTGTACCCAAACAAAATCTATCAGGTGCACTCGATGAATTGAGATTTTACCATGATATAGTAGATCAAGATTCTTTATCTAAAAATTGGAAGAAAGAAATATACAGATCAAGTCCACTTAAGCTCTATTTTAGGTTTAATGAGCCAACAGGATCGTATGCAGCAAATAATGTTGTTCTTGACTACTCAGGAAATTCACTTCACTCATACATTAGTAATTTCGCAGTATCTCAAAGATCAGGTGCAGAAATTATTAATCCAATGTCTGGAGAAGATCCTAAGCGCTGCCCAGTCCTATTTGCCGACTATCCTGCGACACTCTCATATAATCAAAACTTATTGAATGAAGCAGGCTCTTATGATGCTGATAATCCCAATTTAATAACTAAAATTATACCTGCACACTATTTGCGCGAAGGATTAATTAGTCAAGGTTTTTCTGATGAAGATGGTACCATAGGAAATGATCTTACAGGTGCATCAATGCCCGGAACAGGTGTTATAGGGTCACCTCAAATCATCTCAGCAATGTTACTCGTCTATGCAAAGTTCTTTGATGAACTAAAAATGTTTGTTGACCATTTCTCAAATTTAGTACATGTTGACTATAATCAAGACGTCTCTATTAGTGATAAGTTTCTTCCATTTTTAGCGAGTTATTACGGTTTTGAAGTTCCTTCATTCTTTAAAACAGCGCTAGGTGAGCAGTTCTATGATGGAAGAAATATTACACAAGACGACCAAAAACTTTCACAAAACTTAGATTATGTAAGAAAGCAACTCTGGCGAAGAATGCTTGTGAACATGACAAGTATTATGAGAGAGAAAGGAACAAATGCATCTGTTAGATCGCTCTTCAACGCAGCAGGAATTATACCTGATAACTTCTTTACCATTAGAGAGTTCGGTGGCCCTAAGAAGAGCTTCTTAACGGGACGAAGAGAGACCAAAACAGAAGTCTCGTCAATGTTAGATTTCTCAGGCAGTCTATCAATTGCACCAGCCGCCCTCGATGCGCAAGGATTCTCTTCTACAAAACCACACATTATAGGAAGCTATTTATCTGGATCAAGAGTTGAACCAGGATTCCCAGAAATTGCAGGAACAAGCGCAGACGGCCTCTTTACATCCGGATCATTCACGATAGAAAGTATTTTCAAATATGCACCACGACAACGACATTTTGCTTCTGAGAGTTTAATGCGCCTGCATGTCACAGGCACAGCTTCACCTTCAAGCACTCATAGCGTTGTAATGAATGTCGTAGCAACATCAGGCACTAATGAAAATGGCTTTAATGTTACTTTGTTCGCAAGGCCAAACTCAGGTACATCACAAACAATTGTCCTACCAGTCACAGGTGTCAATATTTTTGATGGTGAAAAGTGGAACATTGCCGTGGGTCGTCAAAGAGCAGATCAGATAGGACATCTATCGTCATCTTACTTTTTAAAGATTGGAAAGTCAATTGATTCTGAAAATTTCATTCTATACCAGACATCATCTTATTGCTATGATGATAGCAGCTTGAACGTACTTCAAAACATTAATAGTCTTAACACATCTGGAACTTTTGTAGTTTTTGGATCGCAGAGCTTATCTCTGAGCACTGACTTTTTAAATAACTACAGCGATCAAAGTAAAGTAACTAATTTCACTGGGCTTGTCTCACAACATAGATTCTGGTCCAAAGACTTGACAGAGTCAGAATTTATATCACACGTCCAGAATTTTAAATCACTAGGCATTAGTGATCCACTTATTAATTTCTCATTTGACACTGAGACGACAGGAACATTTGAGCGTCTACGTGTTGATGCAAGCTTTGATCAACAAGAAACTAATGCTGACACGGCAGGAAATCTACAAATATTTGATTTTAGTCAAAATAGCTTGACTATGGCAGCAAGCGGATTTGAGGCTAGCAAAAAAGTTATAAAACCAGAGACTTTCTTCTATTCACATCTTTCACCAAATTTCGACCAAAGCACGACAAACAATAAGGTTAGAGTTAGAAGCCTCCAATATCCAGAAGAACACCTAGATGTAAATACGGCACGTATTGCGCCTGTCTATGATATTGTATTAAATGATGTACCCCAAGATGATAGAAGATTCTTGATTGAGTATTCTGTTGTTAAGGCACTTAATGAGGATATTGTTAGATTACTTTCGGATCTTGATTTCTTCAATAATGCATTAGGTAAACCATCGTACATGTATGATGATTACTATCCTGATCTAGAACAGCTAAGAAAGATCTACTTTAATAGACTGACTGATAAACTTAATTACAAAGTATTCTTTGATCTTTTTAAGTGGTTTGATTCATCATATACAGAGTTAATCAGTAACTTAATGCCAAAGAAGACACAATTTTTAGGCATTAATTACACGATTGAGTCACACATGCTTGAAAGACACAGAATGCGTTATCTATATGATCAGCAATACATGTTAGGCAACGTATTCACAGAGAATGAAACAGGTATTAATCTTGTAACTGGAACGATCACATAAGTATAAGCATGTCATATACACCATTTAATGAAAGCCCAAGGCCTATCTTAAAAGACACAAATAAAGATGGCATGAACATACAAGAAATTAGAAATTTCTTGCAAGGTATTGAGCTAACAAATCCATTAAATCTTAGGAAAGGCTTACTGCCTAGATTAGGGTTAAAGACAATTAGAACTAATCAAGATGGTTTTGTTGATAATGGAATAGAAATAAACGACCTTGGCCAGGAGATCAAGGCGTCCACGACGGCTTTTACTGATACAACAGAGAGATGGACGCCTGCCCAAATAATCCAAGATGATCTATCAAGTGTATTTCTTAATGAGCTTATCACACAGCAAGTGATCGACGAAGAAAAATACGACGGCATTAGCATTTTTGAGCCCAATGGTATGGAAGTTCCTTTCACATCAAGAGGAACAAAGTGCAGCTTAAATTCATCTAATCCTTTTTATGGAAGCCAGCTATTATCACCAAAATACCACGATGTGCTAGGAAAATCTGATTTTCTTGATGGCCAAGAAAATATTTTAGGTATAGCAGTTCCTGCGATACAAACGACCGATCATTTGATATCATTGCCATTCGATGATATAAGGACAGATGAATCTGATCGTTTTGGAATTAACATTTTAAATCAAGATATCGATCAGTATGATCGATATGCGTCACAAGGCTTTGTCTATACCAACAATGTGCGTGATTCAATAGCATTTGGTGGCTTAAAGGATTAAAATGTCGACAAAATTCTTAAGAAAATCAACAAGAAGATTAATAAGAGATTTTGATCAATTTCAAAATGCCTACCCAGCTATAGTGAGATCATCTGATCCTATTGATAATGGTATAGACACTAATGTTATCTTCGAAGACACAGGAATTGTTGTTTTTTCTGAAAATAACACATCATTTCCTTCAATGATGCCTGTTGGTATGACAAATGAACCGTCAAGTTCAATTGTCACTAAAGTCTTAGTAAAACCAAGCAATCTTGAACAAAAACCCAAGTTGCCAGGTAGTGTAGAAGGTTTAATTCCTTACAATGAAACAACACTTAATCTACCTGCAACGTATTATAATACGGCATCAATAACACTTGCTCCTGGTTTTTCAATACCTGCGAGAAACAAGATAGCAATACCAATTGACATAACTGCAAATCAAGAAAAATTTCTTTTTAGACTAGGATCTAGTGATACCAACAGCGATCCTGATGGTCTATTCTACGGTCAATCAAGCACGGGATTCTGTTACTATAATTTTGACTTAAAGCAATGGGAAGATATCGGTCTAAATTCAAGTTACACAGGACATTTAGGCCAGATAACACCCACCACTGAATACACTTTCAGTGGACAAAACTACTTTATGGCACAGTTTGTTGGAACGCCAAACAGTATACTGCCAACAACAACAGCAGAGACTGGGTTATATAAAGGCTACAATAAGATAGGAAGTCCAACAGAATTTTTTGATGCGCCTGTCGCACCTAGGTATCATGCATCTGCAAGCCAGGGCTTGCTAATGTCAAATTATGTTGATCAACCATATGTCTTGGAAAGAATTGATGTTACGCTTCCTTTTGTTGCAAGAAGAAGCCACGGACCAGTTATTACAGGACCTTACGCTGAGTCTGCTCTGAGAGATGTTGATAATCTTGTATTTTTTGTGTATAGACAAAGCGGCGTTGATGACCAGCAATTATCTGTAAGATCATTAATTGCTCACGAGTCACTATCTTTTTATAATCAAAGAATTAATACAGACATCAATTATGAGCAACATAAACCTGTTTTTGCTCATGACTTCGATATATCATTGACATCTGCTACAGAAAAGTTTTTTACTGGATCTGTGTCATTTACAATGTATCCAAAAGTAACATCTAAGAATTTTGCAGGAACTACGGCGTATTCTATTAAAGATACAGCTACGGCAACACCCACATATAGGCGTGCAGGAATCTTAAACTTCTGGTCTGGGCCACAAGAATCAGTTTTATCTAGTAGCACAAATGTCGTTGATGGCACCCTCCAGGCAACAGGAAATAATGATTTCTGGAGAATTGAAAACACGACTATGTCGGGTACATCCTACAATAAGTCAACTTTTAGATCAAAATTAGACCCAGATGCACGTTTTTTAACAAATTACGCAACAGGTGCTTTATTTCCTGTACAAAAATCATCTACATATACTTTAGGTGAGCCACGTTATAACAGCGTAAACTGGTCTCAATATGCAACGCCCTACGTTATTTTCCCAAAAGACAAAATAATATTTGGTATTGAAGCTGATATTTGCACAAAATCGCCAACAGACAGAACATATGACTCTGGATATGATTCATCATATCTAAGCGTGACAAGCTCTTACTTTAAGATTCTGACACAGCAAGCAAAAGTCACTTTATATGGTTCGCTTGTGCAGAGCAACGTTGCAAAGTCTGTCAACAGTATTAATCAAAATCTCGTATCACCTGCCGTTCATGAAATTATCGCTAATGTACAAAGTGATTCTGATCAATTTGACATCGATGAGCGATCACTGTATGTTGGAACCTATCTAGATAACTTTATAACAGGATCAATGCTCTTAAATACTAGAGCAATAGCACAGAGCATCATTGATGGCCCGCAAATCACCTCAGGATCTTTCATAAGATCATTGCCCTTAAGCGATAAAGAAAAAACTTACTGGCAATCAGGTGCAACTGAGATATTTGGTTTCTCATTTCCTTACCTTGGTTCAAAGAATCCTAAGAACTATTTTAGGTACAATAGATACGGTAATCTTCGTGATATGCTAGAGCAGGCTCAAGATTATAGAATATTCAATAAGCTTCTCTACAAGAAGCAGGGCGGTTTTGAAGATAGAGGTCCTGCGTACGCACTATTTGTTTTGTCATCATCAGAGACACCTGTGTCGGCATCATCTACGACTTGCAATAACTTAAGTCCTTATATGACTGCTACATTCCCATTTGATGACACAATAACAGGATCTTTATCTAGAGGGCCTTACCCAACATCAACATTTAATAGTCCATTTACGCCTAGAACATTGATTTTCAAGACATGAAGGGTGTGTTATATTTAGAATAGCATGGCAGGCATTCTAGATTCAAAAACTCGCATCATGGACGTGGTTGTTACACGTGAAGGACGTAGGCAACTTGCTGCAGGCAAGTTTGTGCCCATGTTCGCATCGTTTACAGATGGTAATGTCTTTTATGCAAAAGACAAAGATACGGGCGCAGACGATGCATCACAGTATCTCTACTTTGAAGCAAGCAGCAAGCAGCAAGATCAAATAGTTGTTGAGAATGATGACAGCGGTCTGCTTGTACAGTATGACGGTGGCAGCACAACCATTACAGCAGATGGAAGAATCTTTGAAGCTGTTGAAACAACTTTGACATCACCCGATGGTGGTTCTTATAAGAGAACTGACTATGAAGTTTTAACATCGTCTTTTGCGTCAACTTTTGAAAAAATAAGTGGATCAATTATACAAAGTCTTGAGTGGCAACAGTTGATTACAACTGATTATCCTTATGAAGATGATAAGACTTTTACACTATCAAAAGATGAAGTCACATTTAACTATAATAATCTTTCACCATTTCGAGAGGCGCCGCCTATCGTTGAGAAAAGTCAACTTGACTCACTTTTCTTAAATACGAGACTCTCGCATATTGATAATTTCAAGTTTCTTGCTCCTGTGTTTGAAGATGATGGTGGAAACCAACAACGTTTAGGAAATTTTGTTCCTCTAAAGACAACAAGCTCACTTGATTATGAACAGTTAATGATGAACTTGAATGGTAGCGATTCTCTGCTACCGCTTAAAGAGAAGATAGAAGTAGGTTTTGTAAAAACATCAACACAAAACAATATTTTTATGCAGATTTTTGAAGGAAAAACGAATGAAAGTACAGCAGACCTGCTTTTTACAAAGCTTGACTGCGTAGATTTTGGTGAGTTTAAAGTCATAGATGATAAAGAAAATCCATTTAGAAGAGTCTTTTTTGTAGGAAAAGTTTACATAAATGGTGTCGACTCTCCTTCGTTTGTTAACCTATTCACAATAATTGCAGAATAATGATATCATTTGATCGACCACAATCTCAAATTATTAGAGACATGCCCAGTAGCGACATTTACATGGAGTTAATCAAGCATGGTGATGATTTATTCTTTGAATATAAGATTTCATTTTTGATCGATCAAGTTCTTGCATATAGAGCAAAAGTGAGATCTGCAAACGTCTCTATTTCATATAAAAAAGTTAACCAAGAATTCAGTCCTCTTTCTAGAGTTAGTGACAAAAGTCAAACTAAGATTAATTCACAGATAAGAAACCTATCTAAGCTGCGCGCAGATCTCAGCAAAAGAATATCTGAAGAAAAAATTACAAACACTGTCTACAATTCTAGTTTTGACATCTTTTCTAAGATACCAAAGATCAGCGAATTTAGATTGAATGCCACGGGCATACTGACAAATAGTCCATCACAAGTTAGTCTGGTTAAGATAGATCATTCATTTAGAATCTTAAGCGATACAGCACCTTCAACAGGCATCATCATTGTCAATGTTGAAGTAAAAGATGCAGAAGACAGACAAGTACAGAATGTATTTTTTGAGATCAATCACAAAGATATTCTGCAAAAATACAACATTCCTTTTAATCTACCCCACGCATACACTAGTCCAAATTTAAAAGATAGTATTCGTCTAAATGCATTTGCAAATGATGATAGAATAAATGGTGTGTCTGTGTATACACGTAACGTCAACAACTCACTTGCAGACGTTAATCAGACACAGTTTAAGAAAACTTACACAGCAAAAGTTGATAGTAGTAATAGATACACGACCAATCTAATTGATCAAAATTCATTATCTTCATATGAAGTACGCTCTGTTGCTGAACTAAACTCTGGCATCCAGTTAGGTAACATTCTTTCTTCTACGCGAAAGATCAATCAAATCAAGACCATCTCAGGTTTAATTTATTGTGTAGCTGATAAGGGATATGTTGATATTTTTATCAAAAATCTCGATCCAAGATACAAATACATTCAAATTCTTAGAAAAGAAGGAACCAAATTACACCAAGATTGGCAGCCAGTTAACAAAGTAGATGTATTTACGGGAAATGATTATTCATTTACAGATCAAACTGTTAGAAGTAATAGAGTGTATCTCTATACAGCAGTTTGTCAAGAAAGAATGGGAGATAGAAAATTTATATCTACTATGTTCCCTGTAAGGACATCTTATTACACGCCCGGGATAGAAATTTCTATAAACTCAAACGTAGAAGATCTTCTTGATGGCACATTTAAACGAAGATTTGAGATGTCTCTGTCTTTGACACAAAATTCTAATATCACAGAACTTTTAGCATCATTTAAGTCGCAAGGCATAGACCTCTACTATGATGAAGAGCTCAAGAAGCTCTCGGGTAATCTTGATGCAATTTTTAAAGTAGGTATTAGACGTGTCGATGTTGAAAAAAATGAAGTCACTGAATTAGGTGTGAAGTCAATTGGCACATTTGAAGATGTAAGCAGCGACAATGTTGTCTATATTTTTGAAGCATTGTATAGAAATCAATCTGACTTGTTAGAAGAGCTAGGAGCTGATGTAGCCGATCAAAAAGCTCTTGATCCTAGAAATATGCTAAATCAAGGAACAATCGTATCAAATAGCCTCACAAGTAAGAAAACAATAGCACAGAATAATTTTACCCAGAAATTCCTATCTAAGCAGTCATTACTTCGTGGAACTCTATCATATGGTCCAACAAAGACTAGGGGTCCAGATACGAGCGGATTTTTAGATGGTCGTCTAGGAATTACAGAAATAGTTGATTTTTCAAGTAAGATTACTACGACATTTGTAACAAATGCTCAGATTATCTTATCTCTTAATCAACAAAAATTATTATCATTCGACATTTCAACTAATCAATCTCAAAATATTGATTATTTTGAGATTTACTGTCTTAATAACGAAAAGAGGATTTTCTTGGGAAGATGTCATTATAACACCGGATCAAGTCGACAATATTATTTGGATCAACAGACAGATGTGAATCAGGTGAACGTTGTTTACGAGATCAAGCCGTTTAAACTAGATGGTACCCCTTTGCCATCTAGCATAACGAAAACATTGAGGCCTAACTAATGGGTTACAAGATAAAAGATAGATCTTCATTACAGATACAATCATCTACGGCATCAAAGCAAAAGCCTGCTAATGCCAGAACATCTAGCCGGAAAACTGATTCTGGACCCAATAGTGGTGACTTTGTAGCTAACAATGATCTAGCTATGTCCAATAGACTTCAAGCACTCCGATTTGACAGCGTAATGTCACAGAATGGATCTTTATTTGACACATTTGCTGATTACGGTGGTTATGGAGTCGACGGCTGGAAAGGTGTTCCAAAGACAAATGAAATTCCAGGCGGTGCCATACGTCCTTTCGGAGGCGCTGGCGGCGGCGGTACAGGTGGGGGAGGAACAGGGGGCGGCGCAGGACCGGGCGGTAGAGGTCTTGGTGGAACTGCAATTGATCCTGGTCCAGGAGTCACAAAAAGAGATCCTCCCGTTGAAAGTAACACGACAAGCACAGGAAGAGGACCTATTACAAACGGTGTATCATCAAAACCGCCTGCAGAATCAAATTATTCAAATGATGATTTTGTAACATTACAAAGATCTAATAAGGACGTCTATCTAAAAAATCAACATGGATTGACGTCGCTCTATCCAGCAATTATCTCATCCCATGCTGTTGATAATTCACTAGAAGTAACAAAAAATTTTATTGATCTTAATGATCTTGCAAAGCAGGTAGTCGAGCAAGAAGCACGTAAAGTGATTAATAGACAAACATCTATGAATGATAGTGCTTATATTGAAAGCATCAATAGAGCAAAATCTTACATAGACAAGATGACAGCAGCGCAAAGCTATAAAGATCTACTCCTAACATTGCTTTCTCCCTACACAGCTATAACGACGGGTGCAAGCACTAACATTGATGTGTTATTCGATAATGCACCCTATGAATTCTTGGGAGGTAGATCCGTAGCAAATTTCTTGAGTAGCATTTATATAACACCAGAATTTTCAAATACGCATGTCCTCTTGACACTAGTCAAAAATTTAGTGTCACTGCTACAGTTTGTTCAGCCGCTAGCAGTCAGTGATGCTTATTGGTCAGATCCTGCATTCACTAACAGCATAGCAACAAGCGGTGATTTGAACGGCACTACATATTATCCTTACTATGACAAGTTAATACCACAAGACTACAGATTTGATTTTAGTAATCCTAATGATACTTTAGACATGATGACTATCTGCAGCGGTGATCTAGTAAGGCAGAATTATAATCAAGCTGCTTTGGCTAAAATAAATGATGCTGTTAACACTTATTTTGGTTTGTATGGCACACTGCTAGGTGTCGGTCAAACAAGAACATCGTCAACTTCGGGCGAGATCACATACAATGTTGCAAGTGTAACAGAATATATTACAAATAACAACGAGTCAGCATTAGGCAATCTCTTAATCAAACAAGACGATAGTCAGCATAAATTCTCTATTCTAGAAAAGAACAATAAATTTTCTCCCGATGCAAATAAGTCAGGTGCTGACTACCTTATTTATGATGAATTATCTAGTGAGCTTAATAATGTAACATTTGACAATCTTACGCAGTTTGCAAATACCTATTTAAGATTCTCATCTGAGGTTGGTAATTTTGTAAAAACAGTTTTGCCTAAGACGGACGACGATCGTTACCGCTTTATAAGAGAAACATGTGCAGGATTAGCAGACTACTTTACAGATGCTCGTCTAACTAGTGGAACAGCGGCACAAGGGTATAACTCAGGCTTGCGACTTTTTATGTTTTTACTTGCAAGTCAAGACAACATTTACGCAACCAGACTATTTAGCATTCTATGCAACAGATACGAATACAAGATTAAAGGAAAAGATGTAACATCTGATACGGATTTTAATGCAATTATAGACATCGAACTTTTTGATAGCATTTTTAATGCTAGAGATTTGAGATCAAATAGCAAGTCAGAATACAGAACCTATCTAACAAATAAATCTTTCAATATTGGAAAATACTTTAGCACTGTCAAGACAGATTGCATAATTGCTACTAAAGAAGGTGGTACAACATCATTCGACTTATTTCATAATATTGCAAGAAAAATTGATGGCATCTATAGATTTCCTACAGAAGATGGAAGAGACACTACGTCAGACTCGTTAGGTATTGACATTCATGGAAGAGCATATGTTATTTTTTCATTTTTCTTAGATCTATTAAGAACTGTTCGTCTCATTGTCAATAAGTCAATAAGAGAAATCAACGACTACATATTTTCAACAGACCAGTTTGATGATATTGTAGCTGTTTTAACACTCGTTCCGTATAATTTTGGTATTCCAGCACCACAAAGTATGCAGATCATGTATCGTGACATGTATATTAGACCTTATATGGATGCAGCCAACAAAGTTGACCAGCAGTGCTTTGATATAGCAACTTTGATGTTACAGCATGCAAAACAACTAAATGCATCTGTTAGTGCACTAACAACATTGACTAATGTTGCAAAGGCTGCACTGAATGATAATGGCTTGAAAGAAAAAGATACTCTTTTGCATTCAATGCAATATGAGCAAATCTTGCTTAAGCGTTATGCGCTGAGTATGTATAATAAGACATCAACAGATGCAAATTATGTTCCTTCGAGCAACGACTACACAAAAGGACAAACTACCAATCTCAAAACATTTATTGATTGTGGCCTAATCGGGACCAACAATACCAAGACTAACATATTGACTATTGGAATCCCATCTGGATTAATTGAAGATCTAAGATATAGACAGACATTCTCCTTGAGTCAGTTATTTAATGACCCCTACTCAGAAGGAAAATTTCAAATTCATTTGATTTTTGAAAATATGCAAACTAATCAAGTAACTTCTGACGAGACTCCATTTAATAAAATTGAAAAATTGTACACGTTTTCAACAAAACTTCGTGTTACTGAGGGGAGTCTTGATTTTAATGGCGCAGACACAAAAACCAACATCATAACATCTAAACAAACTTTGTTGGGAAATACGACACTCCTGGACGTTAATAGCGCTAATCCCGCACAAATGCGCTACAATGATGCAGTAAGTAAATTCGGCTCAGACACTGTAGAAAATGAGATTAAAAGCTATTATGCATCACTGCTTCTGAAGTCAACTATTGGGCTAGATACAAGCGAGCAAAATTTCCACGTCATACCTCAAGATGTCGTGTATCCTGACCCTAATAATGTCTATTATAGTATGATGGAAGTTGACATTAATAATTCGTATCTTACAGCAGATCCAGATTCAGCAATATTTGCGACACGTATTAAGCAGGAATTGGCAAGATCTAGATACTGCGCACCCCAGCAGCTATTCGAGAATATTGTAACTTCCAAGACATTTGAAAAAATTGTCAACGTAATCATTGATGTTGATAATATTAATGAGTTAGATCCCACATCAAAAATTTCACTAGAAAATGTTCGTATAGAAATCAGTCTTGTTGACTAGATAAAGTAGCTTACACCACGCTAGGAGCAGAAAAGTATGGCAGAAAATAATCCAGTCACGTATACTTCGAAGCCTGTCATGCTGTCAAGTCTACCAGAAGTATCAAACATAAGCGGTAAGTTTTTCTATAATTTCTTTACATACGATGAACGTGAAAGTGAATCAAATGTACCTGTTTATGGTTCATCAGTATCGTTGAGTTCAACATACGCCCCCTCAGCACTCACTGATAAAAGTCTTTTGCAGTACTACAGTAAAAGTTCAAAGTACCCTCGTGTTAATGCTGTAACAATCGTACCGCCTGAAGATGTAAAAACATTAATACTGTCTAGTGCACTCCAAATTGAACTACTTAAAAAGTTAACATATGTGAATGCATCATCAGCATTTAAGCGAATTGGTTTGAGTGTTACAAATACTAAGATAGAAAAAGATATTTCAAATATCTTAACCTCTTCTATGATGCAAGACTCTAATGTTTCTAATTCCAGTGCAACTAGCGGTGACAATGCGTCTGTCCTTGCAAAACTTGTGTCGCCTATGAACGCAGGTTACGTCTATTCAGATGCGCAAGCCGATGAAATCACGTCAAAACTTGGTAGTGCTTTTGCAGGCATAAGCTTTAATACATCATTGCTTGCTAACGTTTCTAAAGAATTAATTAATGGAAGCATTACAAATTATAAGAATATTCATGTTGAAGAGTTGATATCGTCAATTTCTAGTGTTAGTTCTGCGCAAGATGAAGCTATTGCAGCAGATCCTTATAACATTAGAGTATCTGATTTTGAAGAAGCACTCCCAGCAATTAAAATTGAAAGAATTTACAGTCAAAGTTCAACACGTGCTAGAGAGTTAAACAACTACTTAGTCGGTTTTGTTGTTGAAAAGTATTCTTTAAATTTCGATGGATCTATTAAAATCTATGACACTTTAATCTACACAAAGCCTGACTACCTGTCTTTCACAGATACAAATATATCTTACGGTCGCTCGTACAGATATAGAGTTCGCTGCATCTATGCATGTGAGCTTGAAGCAACACTTGAAACTAGCAACAATATTACAGGCGTGTATAAAATAACTGTTCCATTTGTGTCAAATGGTAAAGATGTTGTAATTGATTGCACAGAGCAGGTCGCACCCCCACCTCCCACTGACCTACGATTTAGATACCAGGGTGAAGGTAATGGCGTATCAATTACGTGGCAATTTCCTGTCAATATGCAGCGGGATATTAAAAAATTCCAAATTTACAGAAGAAGAAGCATCGATGAGCCATTCCAGCTATTAAGAGTGTTTGATTTTGACGACTCAATTATAAAAACTGAAGATCCCGATCAAATACCTTCTTATCTTATTACTAAATCTTTGCTACCTGTCACAATGTATAGAGACAAAGACTTTACAAAAGACTCAAAATTTATTTATCCAATTATTGCAGTCGACGCCCATGGATTGAGCTCTAATTTTTCTGTTCAAATTGAAGT
>JACCDO010593086.1_pt1 | contig 27100 bp, 20 predicted proteins | sample 7446101 | NCBI WGS metagenome assembly JACCDO01 (sample SAMN15323440, study PRJNA562643) | freshwater metagenome | isolation source: river surface water | place: USA:Blue River Watershed | collected 2017-08-16 | reverse complement strand
ATACTAATTTAATAGTTTTGAATGATGCGTATCAAAAGGAGATAACACCAAACCCAGAAGATGAGTTACAACAAGAGATATTTGGTACAACAAATGACAATGAAATAAGATTGATGATATATAGAACCTTATCATCAATAAATGATAAATGGTTAAACGGTTCAAAAACAAAAAACGTATTTGTTCAATGTGGTAATAATAATATAAATAAAAAAGATTTAAAATTAGCTAAAAAATATAGAAAAAGTGCTGAATCACCATCATTAATTGATACATTTAGATTTGTTGATAGGGCATTTTCCGATATTGGTGATAAATTCTTTTTAAATATAGAAGGTATTGTTGATTTAATTAGATTTAATTATAATCAAAGTTTATTTGATATTGTTAATAAAATATTATCAGATAATAATTTTAACTTTATACCATTACCATCTTTTGTTAATTTTAATGATATCACAGAATTAAGGGATATGTTTACACCATATTCATATAACAATCCAGTATCATTTGAAACTAGTGGACCATCATTCGTATGTGTATATGTTGGTCAAACATCAGTAAACTTAGATTTGGGTGTTGGTTCTGTATATCCAGACGATGGTTTATCATTAACAGTTGATAGTTTTGGTACTGTTGAATTGGATGAGATGACTGAAGATTTTAAATCTGTTTATGTTGAGGAAAATGGTGATTTAATGGTACCAGTATTTGCAGTTAATTATGGTCAACAAAATCAAAATTATTTCAGAAGTGTAAAATTAGACCAGCGAGAATTTGCTGAAACTATGGAATCATTACAAGTTATCGAATCATTATCACAAGGAGGTGATAAAAGTAAACCATCATATATTGGTAATAACTTATTTAACGTTTACAAAACTAGGTCATATAGTGCTGAAGTTGAAATGTTGGGTAATGCAATGGTTCAACCTATGATGTATTTCCAATTAAATAATATACCAATGTTTAGAGGTGCTTATTTAATATATAAAGTTAACCATAGTATCAAACCAAATAGTATGACTACTAATTTTAAAGGTAATAGGGTTAAAAAAGCAAAAACACCTTTAGTTGAAGAGGCAACAATATATTTAAACATTGTAAATTCAGCTGATAATTCATCTAATTCATCCACATCATCTGGAACTGTTAGTGCTGGTTATTATTCTAGAATTGTTTCAACTATTATTGAAAATGGTGGTGTTAATGGAAGTATATTGAGTGGTAATATAACAACTAAACAAATACCTAAAATTGATTTTATCGATAATGAAAAATTAAATGTTGTTGACGAAAACTTCTTAATAACTGAAGCTGTTGACCCACTAGTTCAAATGTTAAATGATTGGGTTGTTTGGATGAAGAGTGAAGGTTTTGCTGGTAGAAATGGTTATTATGCATCTATAACATCAGTATTTAGGGATTTAGCTAAACAACAGGAAATTAGAAGAATATACCCTGACCAGTCAGCAGACCCTGGTGAATCACCACATGGTTGGGGTATAGCAATTGATATACAATTCTATACGAAAGATGGTAAAGATAATTTAAGTAATACAGCTGGAAATGATAAAGGTTTCAGTATTACTGAAAACCCATCAATAAAATGGTTGTATGACCATTCTTATGAATATGGTTGGATATCACCATATTATTTAAGAGATAATAGTGGTCTTGAAGAACACTGGCATTTTGAATATCATGGTACATGTGCTAAACCATTATTACTAGAACATACAAATATATATGGTTATGATGTTGACACAAATGGTATTGTTAAACCAATAGTTAAGAACCCAAAAACACTATCTGGTTCTGAAGCTGTATACACTGATTGTTCAGCAGTATATGTTAAAAAAACGGTTAGTGATACAAGTAGTTACGTTGGTGATGGTAAAAAAGTAAAAGACCAACCGTTACCATCTTTAAATAATGGAACGATGGAATTCTTTAAAAAGTTATTAGGTAAACTAGGTGCACCAGTAACGGATGGTAATATGTTTTTCTTAATGGCTTGGTCACAATGTGAAGTAAGTGATGATAGTTGTTCATGGAACGCATTTAATACTAAACAACCATATGGTGGTTCAACAAAATGTATATTTTCAGGTCCAAATAATGGTGTACAGAAATTCCCTAATATGGATGATGGTGTTGGTGCTATACACAAAAGTATTATTAACGGTAATTACCCAAATATAATTGCAGCACTTAAAAATGGTTTACCAGACAAACAAGCGGCTTATGATTTTGCTGTTGAGATGCAAAAAGTAGGTAAGGATTTATGTATTTGGAAATTAGGGGAAATAGGTTGTGCAAATGCTGGCGGTGTTCCAGCAGATAGATATCTTGCTAATATATTAATAACTGGTAAAATGAGTGGTAAAAATATACCAGGTAGTAGTTAGTAATTTTAAATTTTATTTAGTATATTTGCAATATGATTGTTGCTAATATTGTCACAAATAATAATATTAATGTTGATAAATATTTTAATGTTGTTGTAACCTTGGATGAAATAATCCAAGGTTTACCAACATTAGTAATAGGTTGGGATATTGTTAAAACAATAAACCCAGATGCTGACTTTATTGATAAAAAATTATCTGAAGAAATATTTTGGACATTTAAAAAAAATGAAAGAAGAGATATATTTGAAGAGGATTTATATAATTTCATAAATTATAGTTATAATAAATTAATAAATAATATTGATTACAAATTTATTGATTTAATAAGTTATTCAGAAACTGAATTAAAAAATATTTTTAAATACATAAAAAATGTAAAAAATGTTGTAGGTTATAGATATAAAAATATGATTTATATTTATTCTGAAAATATTATATATGGTCTTGATACTAAACTTGTTGAATTTGTTGGTTATAATGTCAATGACACTTTAAATAAAATAATATCTTACTTTAATGTTTTTTTAGAAAACGAAGAAATACTTATAGAATACAAAGACATAATAGATGTACTTAACAATGAAGTTAAGTATATACCATACTTGTATTCTATAGAACATGAATAAAATATTATTATTAGCATCATTTATATACCGAGATAAATTAAAATGGTTTTTAAATTATCTTGATAAAAAGTTTAATATAAAAAACGAAGATGTTTTTTTATATGAAATTAATGAACCAAATAAAATTATGGTTACTTATAAAATAACTATAAACCATGGTGACAACATTAATTTCAAAAAACAATTCCCAAATGCAACCATAGTTCATAAAAAAGGTGATGCTATTTATAGCATAAATGCATTGAATAAATTAATCGATAGTATAAATTCTGATATTGTTGGTAACATTGATTATAAAACCGTAAAAATAAACTGGTCAGATTATCAAAATAAATTATTATTGATAAAAAATAATAATTTGAGTATTACCGATATAAAACGAATTTTATTATAAAATCAGATATTTATTATAAAAATACTTAGGTTATGGAAAATAATGACAAGAAAAAAAATGCGTTAGAAAAAAACCTTGATGCGTTTTTAACTAATGAAAACCAAAATCAAAACATGGATTGTAATGAAGATGGTTGTATTATTAAAACAGATAAAAGTTTAGTTGAGAGAATCAACAAAAAAATAATAACTGAAGACGGAAGGCAATTATTATTCTAATTATGGATAAGTTATTTAAAGGTGAAACAAATAATCCGTTAACATTAAAAGCTGAAATAATAGATAGTGTTATTGGTTTATACAATACATTTTCTAATATTAAAAAACTAGGGCTTAAGAGTGATTTTAAATTATACATTGATTTATTTGATAAATTAGAAAGAAGATATAATGTATCATCTGATGATTTTAAAGATATGGATATTTTAATGTTTAAATTAAACCTGTTAAATCCAAAACAATTAAGTGATATGTTAACTGATTTAAAATTATCACAAACAGGTATGAATACTGGTGTAAATGAATCAAAAAGTATGAAAAAATTACAAAACAAAGAATTGTTAAATGAGGAATTGAAAAGATTCAAAATGTTAACCGATTATGATTATTATGTTGGTAAACAAAAAGTTTCTGAAAATTTCCCAGTAATAGATGAAAGAGCTGGTGAAAACCCAGAAGATTTAAAGAATGTCATTTATGGTGATATCGGCGAAGCTGAGGAAGATGAATTAGAAAAAGATGTTGCTGCTATAGAAAAAGAATTAGGAATTGAAGACCAACCAGATGTTGCACCAGAAGGTGGTGAAGATATTAATATTGATGCGACTGAAGAACCAGCTGTTGATGCAGCACCAGAAGCTGATGTAACACCAGAACCAGCTCCAGAAGGTAGTGATGAAATAGAATTAGATGTTACAGAATTGGTTAAAGGTTCAGAGGCAGCAAAAGCTTCAGCTGATTCTGCAAACTCTAAAATAGAACAATTAATGGGTATGGTTGATAAATTGGAAAATCAATTACAATCAATGTCTGCAATATCTACAAAAATTGAAGATTTAGAAAAAGAGATAGAAAGAAGAAACCCAACACCTACTGAAAAATTAGAAATGCGTTCATTAGATTCTTTCCCTTATAATATTAAGCTTAGTGATTTTTGGGCTGAAAAAGGTGACAGATATGATACTGGTGTTGAACCTAAAGAACCAACTGAATATATTTTAACACAACAAGATGTTGATGATTCATATAGTGAATCAGACATTGAAGATAGTTTTGATGAAGAAGAAATAGATTAATTTTATTACAAACATAATTAAAACAGGGTAGTTATGCCCTGTTTTTTTTGTCTAATAAAAAAATAATTATTTAATTTTAAAAAAAGTTGTTGTATTTAAAAATATGTTGTATATTTGTAAAAAATATGTCTAACGAAGTAATAATTTTAAAATCAAAAAATTAACAAACCCCTTTACTTTACTAGGTTTTATGACTATATTTAGTCACTATGGAATTGTATAATAATCAATAAATATAAATTAAATTTTATGAGTATCTTTGAAGAAATGATGAAGCAGTATGAGTCATCACACAATGGAAAACGAGATAGCGGTTCTCAAAAAACGTATGATTTGAAAAACTACTTTAACACACAGTTACCAACTGGTGTTAATGAAGCTACTAAGAGGATTAGAATTCTCCCACCAGCCGATGGTAAAAAGACCCCATTTACAATAATGTATGGTCACAAAAAGAAAATTAATGGAGAATGGAAAACATTCCCATGTATCAAACACGAAATGGGTGAGGATTGCCCGTTCTGCCAAGCACGAGAAGCTTTATTAGCAACTGGTCGTGAAGAAGACAAAGAATTGGCAAAACAATATTCAGCTAGACAAATGTATGTTGTAAAAATTATCGACAGAGAAAAAGAACATGAAGGTGTTAAATTCTGGAGATTTAATCACGACTACAGAAAACAAGGAACGTATGATAAAATCATGAAAGCTATTATAGCGGTTGGACATGATATTACAGATGTTGAAACTGGTAGAGATTTGAATATTGAAATTGCTAGAGATTCAAACAAAATACCAGCGGTTCAAGCAATAACTTATCCATTAAACGCAACTCCTTTAAGTTCTGATGCTGAAAAAGTAAAAGAATGGACTACTGACACTAGAACTTGGGAAGATGTTTACAGTGTAAGAGGTTATGAATACCTTGAGATTATTGTTAAAGGTGATACCCCAGTTTGGGATAAAGATGAGAAGCGTTATGTTGGTAAGTTAGAAATGGAAGCTAAAGGTAAAACGACAAACAATGACGATGATGATGAATTAGATTCTGAATTGGAAATCGGAATGTCAACTAATACTGAAGTTGAACAAAAAACTAAAGCAACTAAATCTGTTGTTGTTGAAGACGATGAAGATGATGATGATTTACCGTTTTAATTAAATTAAAATAAATAATGGGTGAGATTATGTCTCACCCATTTTTAAAAAAATAAAGTTTATAAACATGAGTGAAAACAAAAAATTACCTAAAAAAACAATTGACAAAGGTTCATTTAACCTTAATGATTTTAAAAAGAAAAATGGTATGGATACCACAGTTAAAATGAAAGAATTAACTTGGATTCCATTATCTGATTCATTTTTTGAAGCATTGAAAATTCCAGGATTACCTAGAGGGTACTTTACAAGTTTCAGAGGGTTTTCAAACACTGGTAAATCTACAGCTATTTATGAAGCTGTTGCTGGTGCTCAAAAAATTGGAGACTTACCTATTATTATTGATACTGAAACAAACTGGGATTGGGAACATGCTAGAAATATTGGAGTACAATTTGAAGAAGTTGTAGATGAAGAAACTGGTGAGATTATTGACTACGTTGGTGACTTCTTATTTTATCAATCAGAAGATTTAGTTGAGCGATATGCTTGTTTAGATTATTCTAATGGTAAAATGGGTACAAAACCATTAAGAGATGAACCAGTTATTGAAGATGTTGCAAGATTAATGTCTGATTTATTAGATATGCAACAAGAAGGTCAATTACCAAAAAACTTATGCTTCTTATGGGATTCAGTTGGTTCAATTAACGGATTTAAATCAGCAACATCAAAATCATCAAACAATCAATGGAATGCTGGTTCAATGGAAGCTGCTTTCAAATCATTGGTTAACCATAGAATACCAGCATCAAGAAGAGAAGGTAAGAAATATACTAACACTTTTGCTGTTGTTCAAAAAATCTGGTTAGATAATGAGAACAAAGTAATCAAACACAAAGGTGGTGAAGCCTTCTTTTATTCACCTAGAATCATTATTCACTACGGAGGTATATTATCACATAGTACAGTTAAATTAAAAGCGACAGCTGGAGGTGAAACATATCAATTCGGGATTGAAACTAAAGTTAGATGTGAGAAAAACCAAGTTAATGGTATTGAAGAACACGGTGTGTTAGCATCAACACCACATGGTTATTGGAACCCAGATAAAATTGAACAATACAAAAAAGAACATAAAGATTATATTTTATCAAAACTAAATACACCACTTAGTGAATTCATTATTGAAAAAGAAGTTGTTGATGGTTATTCAGATGATGATATGCGTGAATAAATTAAATTAATAATATATGAGTAGAAGTAGTTCAAAACAAAAAATCGAAGTATTAAGCGCATGGCTTAAAAGTATTAACCTTTTAAAAGGTAGAAGATGAATAAAAGACCACCACGTAATGGTGAAAAACGAGAAAAGAAAATAAACATCTTATTGGTTGACGGGAACGCTCTTTTTAAAAGGAGCTCCCGTAAACCTTTAAAAAATAATTATATTTATATATAAAATATAATTATATGAATGAATTGTTTATTTATAAATCTAAAAAAATACATGGTGATAAGTATGATTATTCTTTAGTTAATTATATAAATAATAAAACTAAAGTAGAAATTATTTGTTCAGAACATGGAATATTTAAACAAAGACCTAACGACCATTTAACAGGGTATGGTTGTTCTTTTTGTAGTGGAAAATGTAAATTAAATAATAATACATTTATAGAAAAAAGTAAGGTAGTACATGGTGACAAATATAATTACCATTTAGTTAATTATATAAATAATAAAACTAAAGTAAAAATTATTTGCTCAACACATGGTATATTTGAACAAACGCCAGATAAACATATTAATTCAAAACAAGGTTGCTCAGCATGTAGTAAAACATTAACTAATTTAGAATTTATAAAAAAAATTAAATTAATTTACGGTGAATTTTATTTACCTATAGATGATTATATATCATATAAACATAAAATAAACTTTAAATGTTATAAACACGGTATATTTAGACAATCACCAGAAAATTTATTTAAAGGGCATGCTTGTAGAGAGTGTAATCTTGAAAAAAGATGTAATACTGAATCTTTTGTTGATAAATCTAAAGAAATTCATGGTGACAAATATGATTACTCTTTAGTTAATTATATTAATAAAACTATAAAGGTTAAAATTATTTGCAAAATACATGGTGAATTTGAACAAAGACCTACCGACCATTTAAATGGGTGCGGTTGTCCAATATGTAGAGAATCTAAAGGTGAGAAAAAAATACGTAATTTTTTAAACGAAAAAAAAATAAAATTTTTACCACAATATAAATTTAATAATTGTAAACACATACTACAATTATCCTTTGATTTTTATTTACCAGAATATAATATATGTATTGAATATAATGGAATTCAACATTATAAACCTATTGAAAAATTTGGTGGTAAAAATCAATTTTTAGTACAAAATAAATGTGACAATATAAAGAAAGAATTTTGTTTAAAAAATAATATTAAATTGATTATTATCAAATATGATAATAATATTTTAGATGTATTAACTAATAAATTAAAATATGAAAAATAAAAGACCGCCAAGAAGTGGTGTTAAAATGAGTAATGTAAATATTCTAGTTGTTGATGGTAATAGTTTATTTAAAAGGAGCTTTCTCGGAGCCAAAGATGTTTATAATCATGAAGGTACACATATTGGTGGAATATACCAATTTATTACCGTGTTAAGAAAACTTATAGATGAGAACCTATATCACCACGTATTTGTATTTTGGGATGGTGAATTAAGTGGTCAATTAAGATATAATATTTATAACGACTACAAATCTAATAGAAATAAAGACTACGTAAATGGTACTCATCCCATTGACGAACAGGAACTTAACCAAAAAATCCAAATCAAAAAATATCTTGAAGAATTATTTATTCGACAATATGAAGATAAAGTTGTTGAAAGTGACGATTTAATTGCGTATATTTGTAACAACAAAAAACCTAATGAGTTTATTACAATCTGTACTAGTGACAGAGATATGTGTCAACTTATAGATGATAATGTTAGAATTTATATGTGTGATTTAAAAACTTATGTAACTAAAGAAAATTACAATTACTTTTTTAAACACCATATTGAGAATGCTGCATTAATAAAAATATTATGTGGTGATAACAGTGATTGTATAAAAGGAGTTAGGAGATTGGGTGAAGATACTTTGTTAAAGCATTTTCCAGAAATTAAAGATAGGAAAGTAAGTATTAGTGAAATAATTGAAAAAGCTAAACAATTGCAAGAAGAACGTTTACAAAACAAATTGAAACCATTACAGATATTAGATAATATATCTATGGGTATCACTGATGGGATTCAAGGTGATAAACTTTACGAAATAAATGATAAGCTTGTAAACTTAAAGAATCCTTTAATAACTGAAAATGCGTTAAAGAATCTTAAAGATTTAAAAACATTACCATTAGACCCAGACGATAGAGGTGTTAAGAATGCGTATATGTTGATGAAAGAAGATGGTATGGATAGAGAAATATATAATTACAGTATAGACTATTTTATGCCTTTTAAAAAGTTAATAGAAAGAGAAAAGAATAATCAATTAATAAATTAAATTAAATATCATGAAGAAAAACACAAGTTTCTCAAATCAAAGATTTGAATTTTTGTTAAAAATCAACAACAACATCATTTGTCAAAGGTATTTCAGTGTTGAAAAATACAATAATGAAACACTTTCACCAGTACAAATGAAAGAATTAAATGAGGCTATTAAATCTATTGATTTTAAAGAATTGATGGATTCATTAGCTGGTATGAACAACAGCAATATTGGTTATTGTGGTATTATACCAAAGTTCTTAAAAGACAAATCAGTTGATTATTTATGGGATAGATATGACCCATATAGTGAGATTAGGAGAGAAGATGATGCATCTGAAAAAGACATTTTTAAAAATGAAGATGTATTTACGTTTGAGATTAAGGTTAATAAAAATGTTATTGGTAAATCTACCTTTTCTGGTAATTGGTTCCCAACTATGGTTAGATACCAAGTTAACATTAAACCAATTATTCCAAACATTATAGAAGAAATTACAGAATATTTTTCTAGAAAAGAATACCAAGCGTTAGTTTAATATATTTAATAATTACAGAGTTTTAATAATGGGTAAAATTAATAAAGACAATTTAAGTTATCTTGGTTTGGATTTCCAATATAGGGTTATATTGCAAATCTTAACTGATAATAAGTTCGCTAATTCAATATTAGATTTAATTAACCCCAATTATTTCGAAGACTCACATTTAAGAATAATTGTTGCCACAATAAAAGATGCTTTTGAAAAGCATGAGGCAATACCAGACTTGGGTAGTTTAAAAAGTAGATTACTTGAAAACGTAAATGATGAAATTGATTTACGTTCTGTTTTAAGTCAATTGAGAAGAATAGAGGAAGCTGAAATAAATGACACTTTCTATATTCAAGAAACTGCTATAAAATTTTGCAAAACGCAAGAATTAATTAAAGCGGTTAAACAAATGGATGGTATCATTAAAAATGGTACTATCGATGACTATGACAGATTAGAGGAAATACTTAAGAAAGCTTTAGAGAAAGGTGACTCAAATGATGGAACTATAGATGTTTATGATAATATAGATGATGTATTATCTGATGACTATAGAAACCCAATACCAACGGGTATTGAAGGTCTTGATGAAATTATGGATGGTGGGTTAGCTAAAGGTGAATTAGCAATAATTCTAGCTGCTTGGGGTGTTGGTAAAACAACAATGATTACCAAGTTAGCTAACCATGCCAAACATATGGGTTACAATGTGATGCAAATCTTCTTTGAGGATTCACCAAAAGTAATCCAAAGAAAACATATTTCATGTTGGACCAAAATTCCATTAAATGAATTACAACCTAGAAAAGTTGAAGCTAAAATGGAATTCGAGAAATTCGACAAAACATCTGGTAAATTAAAGTTGGTTAAATTAAAAAGTGATAGCACCACAGTTCAAAAAATTAAACAATTAATTAGGAAAAATATTGCTAAAGGATTTAAACCAGATTTAATTTTAATTGATTACATCGATTGTGTTTTACCATCTAAAAACTATGCTGATGTTAACGAAGGTCAAGGTGCAGTAATGCGTGAACTTGAAACTATGTTAGCAGAGTTAGATATAGCTGGATGGACTGCAACACAAGGTAACCGTTCAGCAATTAAAGCGGACATTGTTGAGGGTGACCAAATGGGTGGTTCAATTAAAAAAGCACAGATTGGTCATTTCTTGGTATCGATTGCTAAAACACTTGAACAGAAAGAAACTGGTAAAGCTAATATGGCTATTTTAAAATCTAGATTTGGTAAGTCTGGAGTTATATTCGAAGATATAGTATTCGATAACTCAACAATCCAAATTGATATGAGTCAAAATAGTCAAGGTGTATCATTCTTAAATCATGGTGAGGTTAAGGAACAAAGGGGTAATGATAGAGTCAAAGAAGTTATGGAGTTAGCTATGGAACAAAAAAGGAGAGAACTTGAAGATTTAAATAACTAACAATTAAACAAAAATTAAAAAAAATGTATTTAAAAGACAAAACGGTAAAAAAAAGGTATTCTATTTTTCCAGTTATACACAATGACCTATGGGAAATGTATAAAAAAGCTGAGGCTCAAACATGGGTGGCAGAAGAACCAGATTTATCTAAAGATAGATTTGATGAATTAAAAGAAGAAGAAAAAATTTATTTAAAAAACATCTTAGCATTTTTTGCTATTTCAGATGGTTTGGTTATTGACAATTTGGCTACCAACTTTCAAAATGAAGTTGAAATACTTGAAGCTCAATATTTTTATGGTCACCAAACATTTATTGAACAAGTACATGCTAATGGGTATTCTTTATTGATTGAAACTTATATAAAGAATCTTGTTGAAAGAGATGAATTATTTAATTCAATGACTACAAACCCAGCTGTATCTAAAAAAGCTGCTTGGGCTGAAAACTGGATTGACCATCCATCATTTGCACATAGACTTGTTGCATTTGCTTGTGTTGAAGGTATCTCATTTGCTAGTGTTTTCTCTGGTGTATTCTGGTTTAGAAGTAGAAATAAGATGCCTGGATTATCAGCTATGAATGAACTTATTTTACGTGATGAAACATTCCATTATGAATTCGCTTTACATTTATACAAAAACTATTTAAGAGATGAGTACAAATTATCTAAAAGTGAATTGAGAAATATCATACTTGGGTGTTACGAAGTTGAAAAAACATTTGTTGAAGAAAGTATGCCAGATGGTTTACAAGGTTTAACTAAAACAGATATGGTTAAGTACATACAGTACGTTACTGATATCGTTTTAAATGATTTTGGTTGTGAATTAGAGTTTAATGTTAGAAACCCATTAGATTATATGTCTAGAATTGGGTTATCATCTAAAAATAACTTCTTTGAGAAAAGAGAGGGTGAATACACAAGAGTTGAAATCCCAACAACCATGGAAGGTATATTTGATGAAGAGTTTTAATAAAAAAAATAATTAATTATGAGAATAGTAAAAAGAGATAAATCAACACAAGCTTTTACACCTAACAAAATATTAACAAGAATTAAAACCCAATCAAAGGGGTTAAAGGTTGATACTGATATTTTATTTCAAGAAGTTATACCTCTGATATCAGATAATATAACAACAACTGAAATAGATGAGATAATTGCGTTTAAAGCTGCTGATAAAATTATATTACACCCAGATTATTCATTATTGGGTGGTAGAATTTTATTATCTAGACAATCTAAGTTAATTGGTAAAGAATTACAACCAGTTGATTTAACTTATGATTTCTTTGCTGCTACAACATTCTTAACTAAGTATTCAATAAAAGATGAAAACAAGACACCAATCGAGTTACCATCATGTATGTATGAGCGTGTTTCTAGTTATCTTCATGATGATAATGAATCAGACCGTTTGGAATTGCTTAATGAGATAACATCTAAGAGAGGTAACTTTGCAACACCAACATATACAAATGCTGGTGTTGAAGGTAGAAATGGTATGATATCTTGTAATTTAACTCATTTGGATGATGATTCATTTGATGGTATTGAAGAAACATTAACTAAAATAGCAGCTGCTTCAAAAGAAGGTTCTGGTATTGGATTATTAATTGATAACTTAAGAAGTAAAGAAAGTATTGTTGAGTCATTCAAAGGTAATGCTGGTGGTGTTGTTAGATTAGCAGATATGGTACAATCAAAAATGAGATTTTACAAACAAGGTTCTCGTTCTGGAAGTTGTGCTTTATATCTATCAGTGTGGCATAAAGATATCATGGATTTCTTGGAATTAACATTACCAATTGGTGATGAACAATTAAGAACTAGAGATTTATTTACTGCTGTAGTTATTAATGATTTATTCATGCATAAATTGCAGAATAATGAAGATTGGTATACATTCTGCCCTAATGATATTAAAAAAGCTGGTTTAAGACCACTTTATGAATTACATGGTGAAGAATTTGAAAAAGAATATTACAAAGCTGTTGAATTAGGTTTAGGTAAAAAAGTTAATCCTAAAGATATCTTTGATTCAGTTATCAAATCACAAGTGGAAAGTGGTAAACCATATGTGATGTTTAAAGATAATGCAAACAAAAGAAACATGCAAAGTAATATTGGGATAATCAAACAAAGTAATTTATGTATTGAAGTATTCCAGGCATCAAGACCAAAATACACACCACAGTGTACGCTGGCCTCTGTTAACCTATCTGAGCATGATACATTGGAAAGTATTGCTAAGACTACAAAGGTTCTTGTAAAGGCTTTAAATAAGGTTATTGATAAAAACAAATGGTCAGATGATTGGAGTAAAGCTGCTGGTGAAGACCAAAGAGCTTTGGCTATTGGTGTTGCTGGTATGGCTGATTTCTTTGCTAAGAAAAAAATAGCTTATGAATCTGAAGAAGCTAAACAATGGAATAAAGATATATTTGAAACAATGTACAAATCTGCTGTTGAAGAATCAATGAGATTAGCAGTTGAGCAAGGTAGAAATTATCCAGCTTGGGATGGTAGCCCATATTCAAAAGGTGAAACATATATTGAAGGATGGTCACCACTACCAGAAGGTCAACCAATACCTATGTTGAATAGTTTATTATTAGCACTTATGCCAACAGCATCTTCAGCAATATTATTAGGTGTGTTTGAATCATTTGAACCAGTAACATCTAATTTATTTACTAGAAGAGTTGGTCAAGGTGAGTTTATTATTGTAAACAAATACCTAGTTAATGAATTGTTAGAGTTAGGTATTTGGGACAGAGATATGATTGATAAAGTTATTGCTAATCAAGGTAGTATTCAAAACATTATTGACATTCCAGAGGATGTTAGGTTTAGATATAAAGATGTTTGGGAAATACCACAAAAAGTATTATTAGACTTATCAATAGTTAGAAATAAATACGTTGACCAGTCACAATCCTTAAATGTATATCACTCAGAAGCTAAGTATGGTAAAATAGCTAGTGCTTTGATGTATGCATGGAAAGGAGGTTTAAAAACTGGTGTTTACTACACAAGGTCAAAATCGAAATTGGATGCGAACACAAAATTAGCATCAAATCAAATTACAAAGGTTGAAAAACCAAAAGATAGTCCATTTGAATGCTTTGGATGTTCAGCTTAAAATAAAAGGGAGGTATTAACCTCCCTTTTTTTATTTATATATTTAATAAAAATATAATTGGTTTATATTTATTATTAAAATAGAAAACAATGGCTAATGGTAAATTTATAAATATAAATTATCCCTTCAAAGACAGTGATAAAGGTTTCTTCTTAGATTTAACATCAACAGATTCTAAAGCTATAAAATCAGATTTGATGCATTTAATATTAACCAGAAAAGGTGAAAGATTATATAATCCAGAATTTGGTACTGATTTATTAAAATTCATATTTGAACCAAATGATGGTAAAACTATGAGTGAAATAAAATTAGACATACAAAACACAGTTAAAAAATATATCCCAAATTTAAATATAAATGATGTTTTGGTTGAACCAAGTGAGGAGTATGAATATAAAGCTAATGTTAGGATAGATTATACAATAACTGATGATATATACAAAGAGAATGATTTTATTATAATAAATTTATAATAATGATAATTCATATTTAATGTTACCACAATCATATATTCTATATATACCACGGTTAAACATTATTTCTTTTTCAGTTTTATTTTTATCATAACCATCTTTAATTAATACACTTTTTCTATATTTAAACCTATATTCTCTATCTTTATTATTGATATACCAATAATTAGGTTTACTATTGTGTATGAATTTAAAACCTAATTTCTCATATAAACCACCTTGACTCCATCTTCTATCAGCATAACTTATTATTTTAATTGGTTTATATGTTTTTATGAAATGTTTAAGTAGTTTATCAGCACCACCAACAACTACAGTATTTAATTTATTACAAAAACGAATTAATTCATAATTACCATCAATATTTTTACTACCCATAATTTTTCTTAAATTACTAAAAGTTGATAAACAAACTAATTCATCATTATAATATAAACCTAAATTAATTTTAGCTTTAGTATTTTTTTGTATATGATTTTCATTTAAAAATAATTTAGAATCTTTATTACTAACTTCTCTTATTTCACATTTTCTAGCATATATCTTACTTTTTATAAGTCCAAGTATAGTTTTAATCCTTGATTTAACTATTTCTTCACTATATAACCATTCATCTTCAAATATATGTATTAACCTAATACCTTTTGATTCACATTCATTCGTTTTATTTAAATGATAATCATCACCAACAAACTCTTCAGAATGCCAATATAAACCATTAAACTCAATAGCTAAATTATGTGATGGTATGTAGATATCTAACTCTTTACCATTTAAAATGGTTGTATCATTTTCAATTATACTAACACCTAATGATTTGATATATTCACCTATAATTTTTTCATATTTAGACATACCATTATTCGAACATTTAACACAACCATTTGATACCAAATGAGACATAGGTGATTGTTCAAATACACCATGTTCTGGACATATTATTTTAATTTTATCATTAGTGTTAACATAATTAACCAATGAATAATCATATTTATCACCATGTATTAATTTTGATTTAGATATAAATGAATCAGTATTGTAAACTTTATCCAAACATTTAAAACACCCATAACCTTTACTAATATGATTATTTGGTGTCTGTTCAAATATACCATGCTCTTTACATATGATTTTTACTTTAGTTGCACTATTAACATAATTAACTAAAGAATAATCATATTTGTCACCATGAATTTCTTTAGCTTTTATTATAAATAAATTAGTATCCATTTTTGCAGTACCACCACAATATTTGCAACCTTTACCATTTAAGTGATTATAAGGTATTTGTTCAAATACACCATGTTCTTTACATATGATTTTAATTGGTGTACTATTATTAACATAATTAACTAAAGAATAATCATATTTGTCACCATGAATTTCTTTAGCCTCTAATATAAATTCTTTAGTGGTTTTTCTTTGGTTATCATGAGTTTTTATCTTTGAACAAACTGGACAACCTTGTTTATTACATGTGTGTTTTAAAGGTTTTTTTTCAAATACACCATGTTCTTTACATATGATTTTAACTAAAGTGTTATTATTAACATAATCAACTAAAGAGTAATCATATTTGTTACCATGTACCTCTTTAGCCTCTAATATAAATTCTTTAGTAGTTTTTTTTTTCATACCTTTAGATATTTAGGTATAAATATACTAATAAAAAATAAAAACAACACACTTTATAATTTTTTTATTTCTTCTATATTTATAATAAATGTTTAAATTATGGCCAACCAAGGTATATCTTATAATTCAAGGAATTTCGTAGAAATAAGAACAGAATTAATTAATTTTATTAAACAATACTATCCAGATATTTTTAATGATTTTAATGATGCATCAGTAGGTATGATGTTATTAGAATTAAATGCAGCAGTTGGTGATATGTTATCTTATCACACTGATAGGATGTTTCAAGAAACGCAACTAGATTTTGCTCAAGAGAGACAATCTATACTATCATTAGCCAGAACATATGGTTTAAAAGTTCCAGGTAAAAGACCATCCGTAAGTATTGTTGATTTTACATGTGTTGTTCCATCATTAAACCAAAACAGTGGTTTTGATTCTAGTTATGCACCATTAATAAAAAGGGGTGCTCAAATTTCTGGTGCTGGTAAAGTATTTGAAACATTGGGGGATATTGATTTCAATTCACCTTTCGCATCTGGTGGTGTACCAAATAGATTAATAGTACCAAACGTTGATGGTGATGGTTTTATACGTAGTTACACATTAACTAAAAGAGAAATGGTTATAAATGGTGTTACAAAATATTTAAAGAGGGTTATAACCGCTAATGACGTTAGACCATTTTTTGAAATTGTTTTACCAGAACAAGATGTATTATCGGTAACATCAATTATAACATTACCTGGTGTTAATTATGAAGCATTACCAACTATAAATCAATTTTTTGATGAGAATTTAAGGTGGTATGAGGTTGATGCTTTAGCTGATGATACTATATTCATACCAGACAATAATGCAATTACTGATAATCCTGGTATTAAACCTGGTAAATATAAAAGAATAACTAAAAAATTCATAACTGAATATACTGATAATAAGTTTATGAAACTTATATTTGGTGGTGGTACACAAGATATAAGTTCATTGTCAGAATTTGGGGTAGACCCAAGTTTAGTTAGTAAAGTTGGTGATTTTATCAATAACACATCATTAGGTGTTACACCAACAGCAAATCAAACCATGTTTATTCAATATAGAACTGGTGGTGGTTCAGCAACAAATTTAGGCACTAATATTATAAATCAAATATTAAATGCTGATATAACAATTAATGGAGCAACACCAAGTATGAATGCTAGTGTTAGAAACTCAATTAGAGTTAATAACCCAATACCAGCTATTGGTGGTAAAGATGAACCATCAATTGATGAATTGAGATATTTAATAAAATATAATTTCTCATCTCAAAATAGAGCGGTAACAATATCTGACTATAAAGCTAGAATTGCTTTAATGCCTGGTGAATTTGGAACACCATTTAGATGTGATGTATTTGAAGAACAAAATAAAATAAAAGTATTTATATTAGGTTTAGATACTAATGGTTCATTGTCAAATCAATCAACAACGACACTACAAAATAATATAGCAACTTATTTATCAGATTATAGAATGATTAATGACTATATTGAGGTTGGTAACGCTAAAATAATAAATTTAGGGTTTGAGATTGATATTGCTATTGATAAACAATTCCCACAATCACAAATTATAAACCAAGTTATAAACACAACTAATTCTTATTTTGATATAAACAAATGGCAAATGGGTGAAGATATCTATTTGGGTCAATTAGTTGAAAAAGTTAATAATATTGCTGGTGTATTAAACGTAATAGATGTTAGAATCTATAATAAGGTTGGTGGTGCTTATTATTCAGTAAATGAAATATCACAACCATATCTTGATGATGTAACTAGGCAAATAGATTTATTGGGTGAATATAAATTATATGGTGAACCTGGTGCTATGTTTGAAATTAAAAGACCTGATTATGATATACTTGTTAGGGTTAAATAATTTACTTTTATTTTAAAAAGGTTTATTTTTGAAATAAAAAAAATATGAGTTGTAATTGTAAAAATGATAAAGCTAAACCAGTAATTGGTAACGATGATTTAAAACCTAACACTAAATTTAGAAATTATGTCTTAAATTTTGTTTTTTATTTAATAGCTTTATCTATTTCATCTATTATTATTATACCAGTAATGGTTGTATTATTGTTTAAAATTATAGTTTTAAATAAAAACACTATTAATATACCCGAATTAATTATTAAATATTATAATAATAAGAAAAATATTAATAAAGAAGATACTCAAGATGATGAAGATGAAATTCTAGAATTTGAAAATGCTAATGAGATTCTAGAGGTTAAATAATTAAAAAATACTAACCAAAAATAAATGACTAATATAAGGATTAACACGACACCAGGTGGTGATGATAAATTTTTAAATGTACAATTAGACCAAAAGTTTGATTTTGTTGAAATATTATCTTTAAAAATATCACAAGAAGAGGTATATAGAAAATTTTGTTCAGATTACGGTGTTGTTGTTGGTAGAGTAACAATTAATAATGGTTTTGGTGTTCCAAATGCTAAAGTATCTATATTTATACCAGTTGATGATTTGGATAAAGAAGATTCTGAAATATTTGGTTTATACCCATATGAAAGGGTTAATGTTAAAAATTATGAATCAATAAGGTATAATTTATTACCTAAAAAAAATCAAACAAAAAACGAATGCTTCACACCAATCGGTTCATTTTTTCAAAAAAGAGAAGTGTTGGATAATGATGATGCACTTTATATTTATTGTAAGTATTATAAATTTACAACAACAACTAATTCAGCTGGTGATTTCATGTTATTTGGTGTTCCAGTTGGACCACATCAACTACACGTTGATGCTGATTTATCGGATATCGGGATAGCATCACAATTACCATATGATTTAATCAGAGATGGTTCTAGTGAAAAATTATTTGAAAGTCCAGGGAAATTTAAAGAATCAAAAAATTTAGAAACATTAGTCCAATTAAAAAGTAAATCACCAATAAGTGTTAACGTACAACCTTTTTGGGGTGATTTAGAGCAATGTCAAATTGGTATAACTAGACAAGATGTTGATTTAGCTACTAATATAACACCTAGCGCAATATTTATCGGTAGTTTATTTAGTGATTCGGGCAAAGGGTTTTTAAATAAACAATGTAAACCTAGAGTCAAAATGGGTAACATGGAACAATTAGTTACTGGTCCTGGTTTAGTTGAGATGATACGTAAACTTGATGATGGTTCAACAGAAAGGTATGATGTAAATGGTGGGTTGGTTATTGATGAGGATGGTTCATGGGCATATCAAGTACCAATGAATCTAGATTATATTACAACTGATGAATACGGAAATATAGTACCAACTGATGACCCAAATAAAGGTTTACCAACTAGAGCTAGAGTTAGATTTAGAGTAGGTATGTTATCAATTAATAACGAAGGTAAGTCAAATACAACCGCCAAATATCTAATACCACATAACCCAGATAATATTTTAGATGTTGATTTTGAATTTGGTGATAAAACAAAAGATGAAAGTTTTTATGATTTATATTGGAATAAAATTTATACTGTAGCTAATCACATACCTGGTTATAGACCAGACAGTGATGATAACGAAAACTTTATTGGTATAAAGGATATTGAAAATACTAAAAATAATTTATTTCCATTTAATAAATTGGATGTAAATCCAGTCAACCCAGGTATAATATTATTAGCAATTTTATGTGTGATTTTTGCTATATTTTTACTATTACTTACAATAGTAAATGCATTAATTGCTGCTGTAAACCTAGTAATAAAAGGTATTAATGGTATAATACAAGCTATTAATAAATTACCAGGTATTGATATAGGTTTATTAAACTATATTAAATATGCCACATTAGAATGTAACAACCAACAGTATTGTATTGGTTGTTTACCTGGACCTGGTATAGCGGTAACACAGTCTCAAACATCAAATCTTGTTAGTGGTGCTGACGCTGGTAATAAATGGTTGGATTGTACAACAACTAAGTTGGCGATTGGTTTTAATATTATTAAGTTTAATTTTTACAATGATTGGATAAACGGTACATTATATACTTTTTTATTTAGGGCAAAAATTAGAAGAGATGGTACTGGTAGAGAAATATTTTGCGAATGGAATTGTAGTTCAAATGGTGTTGATAATGATAATAATGGAATACCAGATAATATTTGTAATAAAGGTTTACTTTTTGATAAATGTTTACTTGAGTTAAAACGAGAATTTTCACCAGTTAACCAGGGTTTAATCCATAAAAATATTGAAGAAGGTGTATACTACTATGCACCAATAACAAAACCAACACAGTATCAAACTAATAATGGACTAATGACAAATGTACCATCTTTTAAATTATTTGCTACAAAAATTATTAATTTGGGTTCTATTTTTGAATGTGATTGGCAAGGTATTCCAATTTTTTATAAATATTTGGTTAATACAACATATAATATGCCAGAACCAGCACCAATATACCACACTAGTGGACCTTATAGTGGTCAAATTAGTGAAAATGGAATAGATAGTGTTGGTTCTAATTCTTTAATAGCGGAAATTAGTTGTACTGGTGTTGATGAAGATTTTAGACAATGTAATAACACTAAGAGATTATGTGAATTAGGTATGGGTTTAGATGAGGACAGGAGAGACCCATCCACAGGTTCTGGACAAGGTGTTGATAATATGATAAATAATTACGATGTAGAAAATCCATTTTCTAGAGGTTTATTTACATTTTTAAATTACCCAACCAATTTAACACCATTACCTTCAGTACCTATAGTTTATATAGATTCAACAAATGTTAACATGGATTATAGTGATAAATATTATGCTGATTTTAGAGGTTATAATCTTATTAATAAAGAAGTTCCAACTTTTTATCAGTTTAATAATTCATATTATTTTTATTTTGGTTTAACACCTGGTGCAACAGCGTTAGATAAATTATATAAAAATTACCTAACATCATGTATAGAAAAAAAGAAAAATGAATTAACAATAATAATTGACAAAGTAGTTAATTCAAATACTAGTGGACAACCAATAGGTGAAATAACTTTTCATGTTATTGGTGGTACCCCGCCATATACCTATCAATGGTTAGGACCAAAATATGGTAATTACCAATATAAATGCCCAGACCCAGCAAATGGTTTAAATAGTATAAATTGTGGAGACCAAAATGGTTATGAATTTACGCTTAAAAATTTACTATCTGGTCAATATACGGTAGTAGTTAATGATTCAAATGGTAACCAAACAAAAACTACAGTAAATATAACAGGGTTAAATTCGGTTAGTTGTGAGGTTAGTACAAAACCAACAAATGCTTTAGGTAATGGTAAAGCTTATATTTACATAAATGGTGGTAGTGCACCATATAATATTACAATAAGAGGTATTACAGATTCATCATATTTTAAAACAATAACAACATCACAACAAACATATTGTTATGGTAATTGTAATGGACCAAATGATACTCCAGCATCTATAAATTCATTACCAGTTGGTAAATATGTTGTAACAGTTTATGATAGTGGAGTACCAGTTACGGTTAATAATCAACAAATTATTGTTAACACACAATGTTCAAAAACTATACTAATCACACAACCAACAGCTATTAATTTGTCTGTTAATATTTCAGATGCATTATGTTATAATGACTTTGGTTCTGGTGAAGTTAAAATAACTGGTGGCGTGCCACCATACACTGTACAATGGGTTTTAACTGCGACTAATAACCCAAATAACCAAAACTTAATAAATAGCGTAATCTCAACAGATATCCAACCAAATGGTACTTTACCAGCTGGTACATATGATGTTCTTGTTCAAGATTTAGGTGGTAATATTGCAACTAGTTCAACTGTTGTTAATGAACCTATAGGTACTGTTGTTAATTTAACAGCAAACCCTCCAGGATGTTACAATAGTGAAACTGGGTTAATATTAATTAATTTATCTGGTCCTAATCAACCTTATGATATTCAAGTTGAAGGTTTATCAACGAGCACAAGTAGTAACAATAATAATGGTTTAATCAAAATAGATAAATTATACCCAAGCTCAACACCATATAAAGTTTCAATTATTGATTCTAATTATTGTGAGATATCAAAAGAAATAATAGTACCATTCCCACAATATGGTGTATTTGAGGTTTCAGCTAAACATAAAAAATGGGATGTACCTGGTACATATGATGGTGATGTTAGAATTGCAATAAGATTCAAAGGTGGTAATGGTGGTCCATATCATTTTTATGTGGAAAATAAAGGCTGGGTTTCACTTGGTGACCCATACAATGTAACAACACCATTACCGACTGTTGATTATGATACCACGGTTTATACAGATTATGAATTATATAAACCAATAAATGGTAATCCAGATGAATTTGAATTCCAATTCTGGATTAGAGATACTAGAACAGGACCAGTATTAGACAATAAATTACCTATTAATATGCCATATAAATTAAGTGAAAAAGGTCAACAAGGTATTTATGCTTTATTTAACGGTTTACTAATTGTCAACCAATTAGGTGATAATAGTGGTTCGATAGATTCAGTTAAGGGTATAACTAATGGATACGGTTGCTCAAGTTATGACAATACCAATAATATACCATTTGATGGGATAAGTATTAAAGGTACAAAAATAAGTTAACCATAAATATTTATTTAAAATGAGTATTGATAGATTAAAATATAAAAGTAATAAGTTTAAATCAAAAGGTAAGGTTGATAACGATTCATTTTTTAAAATAAATTTAGAATCTGAAAATAAATTATTACCACCAGATAAGATTAATAAAATTGTAAACGCTGGTGAAATATTTAACGAAGATAGGAATGAATCAACTAGGTATAGATTTATTGGTACTATATTACCTTTATTTAGTAATGTTTTGTATAATATTAGCGGTAAAAAAGGACCAAACTCATATGAAAATTTAACCAGTAATATAGCTTCAGCATCTGGTTTAATAAATACATCAAGCAATCCAGACGATATAAGTCATGATGAATCATATGGGTTAGAAACATTTGATGGTCTTTTATTTAAAACACCATTATTTAATAATAATAATTTTAATGGTAAAACATTAAATTATGAAGAATCATTTAATAAACATTTAAAAGAAATAAATGGTTGGTTTGGGTTTTATGACCCAAATATAACTAAACTTGGTTTCTGTGAATTTTATGATTTAGAACCAAGAAGAGACAGGTTTGATTTAAGTAGTTCACTTAGTATTAAAAATTGGAATTTTACAATAACATACCCATATAAACACACATATGACCATTATCTAGTTAAAGATGGTTTGTTAATAACTAATTCATTAGAAAGAGTAATAGGTGGTGTACCAATGGTTGCTTTAGGTACAGCAGCACCGCATAACTTAAAAGTTGGTGATTCAGTACGAATATCTAATATTAGTAATCAAAATATGAATGGTGATTTCACTGTATTAGGTTTAGGTTTAGAAAATGGTGATTATAAAGAAACTTATTTTGTTATAGATATAAACCCAAATGATGCAGACATAGGACCATTATTTAATAATGGTAGGATGAAAAGGTTATATTATGGTAATGAAGTTGAATATTATATAAGATTATTTACAAGGGTTAAAAATTATAGAACTCAAAAAAGTTTAAATGAAAATGATTGTGAAGTATATGAGTTAGCATTTAGTAGAAACATATACGATGACCAAAATTATCAAATAGTGGTAAAAGAAGATATAGATGTATCTGATTTAACTGACAATTTAGGTAGACCATTAAGTGAATTATACTTAACAATGATTAAAACAAATTCTGATGGTTTATTTACTAGGGTTATATCTGGATTTGATTTTAATAATCAATACGGTAATGTGATAACATCAACCGCTCAAGGTAGGAATGTTTCTAACATTAGAAAAATGCACACATCATCTGCACCATTAGAACCATTTAAAAGTCATACACCATTAGAAACAGATGTTAAAATAGGTGATAATTATTATTATGGTGATATTTGTGAGTATAGTAAATTAGAAGTTAAAGAAACAATATTACAAAGTGTTACACATAGATTTAATACTGTAGATAGGGAAACTACAATAAGTAAACCAGTTAATAACGGAGCTAATACTATTGATGGTATAAGACCAGAAGGTTATATATACCAACCACATTATATGATTAAAATAAGACAGTTTTCAAATTATATAGAACAAGGTGATTCATCAGTATTAGGTGTTCCAGATTATGCTGAAAATCTTGGTGACGGTAGACTTATATGGAGGGACTTATTAACCATAGGTTATAATGATGGGCAACAAGAAACTTTAGATTATCCATTTTTAAATGGTGCACATTATTTGTATGATAATTTTTGTATAACAACAAAAAGACAAGACCCTTTTGGTGATTTTGGGTTATTATATACTAAAAAATTCCCTATGGATGTTAATGCCGACAGCATTTCAAATAATTTTGAGGTAAAAAATAATAATGACGATGAATGTTAATAGATTTAAAATAAGACATGATATATATGCTGCTAATACCACAAACAGTATTGACATTCCTATAAATATGGGCTTCCAGTTAGTTGACCAAGAAGACATAATTAAAAGTAAATTAATAGATATTGAGGTAAACAAAAGTATAAATCCCATATTAGATTATGAGAAATCTAGATTTATACCAAGAATTGGTGGTATAAACGCTGATAACATAACCTATAAATTAAACTTTTTAAATGATTCTAATCAATTCAACCAAAATACTTATTATAGTGATTTAGGGTTTAATGATATTGATGTTAAACTTAGAAAAAAATCATTTACAAATAGTTTTTTATTTTTAACTTTTTATGATACAGATATTACAATGACCCAAAAGGTATTGTTTTTTATAACAATTTACCCAAAAATAACCAGCAATAATTTTTTAACTGGTGGTAACGGTTTTAATTGGGGTCAAATAACACCAACAAATGCTTTAAAAGTTGAATTTAATTTAGGTAATACATTAAGAAATAGAAATTTAGATGGTCAAGGGTTTTTCATTTATTATTATAAAGATGAGGTAACAACTGAAATACCAAAGAATTTATATATGAGAGCAACATTTTTAAATTCAAAAAATGGTAAAACAACATCATTTATGTCAAATAATTCAACTAATCTACAAATTAGTGAATTAATTAGAACAACTGAAGGAACTACTTTGAAAAATAATATGTTTACCAAATATATATTAAAAAACGATAATGGTTTATTTTTCTATGAAATAGATACAAGTTATTCAAATAATATTAACATTGTTAATAATAATAATTATTTGGTTAATTTATATGAAACTATAGTTATATAATGGAAGTTAAAAAAGTAAGAATATTATTAGAAGATTTTATAAGTAGAAAAAGTGGTACTTATGGTAAATTTACCGCTAACACTATAAATGTAAATGTATTCATAACACAAGAAGTTAAAGATATGGGTATGTTTATGGATATGCCTTATGAAAAATATGACGCTAACTTACCTTTCTTAACTTATGAACCTATACCAGAAAAATTAAATTTATATGGTTCTCCAGATTTTAATTTTATAACTAACCCAGGTTCAAATTTTAAAACAAATGGTGACAATCAAGATACTAGATACATATATAAAAATCTAGAAAATTATTATAAACCTGGTGTAATAGTTAGTGGTATAACTGAAGAAAGGTTAGATGATTTTAGTGCTTATGGTCGTGATGGTTTAGATAGATTTATACCAGGTTTTGAACTAAATAAAGAAACGTTTGAAAATTATTTAGGCAATACTGTTGATGGTGTAAGTAAAATCTTAAGTATAAATGATTATAACCCTATGATATATACTGAACTTGCTGATGATAATGACCCAAACATTGGTACAATATTACAATCTGATGGTATTTTATTTAAAACATACACAGGTGTTACAAATGTTAACTCATTAATAATATCAAAAAGGGTTAATGTTAATGATTTAACAACTATAAGTTACAACGGTCAAGGTATAAATGAAACAAATAGTACATTATCAGCATTGACTATTCAAGAATATTTATTACATATAACTCAGAAACCAAAAGTAGTTAGTGATGTATTTATTGATAGAGGTGGTCAAACAGTATTCCAAAATCACTTACAATTAGGTGAAATAGTTACACTTGATGACTTAATAAACTATGGTAATGGTTATTACAATATAATATAATTAAAAATAATATGGCAACTGGAACATACGGAATAATTAGACCATCTGACGTTAACCCAACGGATGTTGAAATAACAGTTTTCTATTCTAGCGATAGGACACAATCAAATACTAGAGTATTTAAATTAAGTAATGAAAATTTAATACAAAATCAAAATCCAAATAAAACTGGTTCTGGTTTTGAAATATTCGGTGGTT
>JACCDO010818207.1_pt1 | contig 27106 bp, 26 predicted proteins | sample 7446101 | NCBI WGS metagenome assembly JACCDO01 (sample SAMN15323440, study PRJNA562643) | freshwater metagenome | isolation source: river surface water | place: USA:Blue River Watershed | collected 2017-08-16 | reverse complement strand
TATTCCGCCAACCATGTATCAAAATCGCCTGTATATCCTTTTGCTTTTGCATCGTCGAATATATCTTTTACACGTTTATACATTTGACTTCGCATTCTATAGCTATTGCATGATTCTATAGATGGAAACCCGTAAGGAATATATCCAACTGATTTATACTGTTCTATAAGATTCTTCGGAAGTATATTCGGAATGGATTGAAGAAATGGTTCGTTTACAAAGCGTACAATGGTTGCACCGGCATTTGCCCAGATTGTTTGCATAAACTGTCCATAATAGTTTGCTGCCGGTTTTTCTTCTCTTTCGGAGTATTTCTCTGCAATGTTTTTCATAAATGTTCCAGATTCCAAATTAAACTGGACTTCTACATTCCCTGCTGTACGTTTAACATGACATTCGCCTGCAGCAAGCACAGTTGGTCTTCCACTGTCAAAGTATAAATCGCGATGTTTGGAGCCAATTTCGAATGCAGTAAGTGTTTCGGATCCATAGACTTCGTACCGCTCTCCCACTTTTACAAGAATCCATGTACAATAGGTGGCATTTTGCAAGATAGAGCTGGCGGAGTTATATAGGATTTTTGGTATCTGTGAAGGGTCATGGACATGTTCGTGATCAAGATATACTACTTGAAAAGGATCCTCTTTCACCTGAAAACAGGATCCAAATGCAGTTCTTGCAGGGTGAGTTGATAATTCTCGCCCTTCATTAATTGGATTAGGGATTGGGTTTGATCGCAATCTTGGCTTTGAATTCATCCTATTGAGGGTCGAAAAAATTGAAATGTTTAAGGAGTTTAAAGATGGATGTGTGAACTCCTACATTCCCTACATCCTTACTATGTTTTCCTCCTTTCGTCTTTCCGTTGCTAATTCTCTGGGATTCGAGACATTTGTCGAAGAGTCCCTTGACGACCATTCAATGATGTATGCGTTCCTCATCCCTGATGGGGTCTCTCAGCAGCTTGCCAATAAAGTCCGAGATTTCCTGCAAGTTTGTTTCTCCAATGCCGGATTTCTTGTGGATAGCGTGGGATTCTTTGAGGAAGGTATGTATAATTACAACTGGTGTGGTTCACGGCATTTAACAGTGAATCTGGGAAAGCATTGGCTCTTTGAGGTACAGTCTGGAACTCCTACATCTCTCCCTCTTCCTCCCAACCCTTCATGTGATCCATGGGTTGTTGTGGCAATTTCATATGATTCCGTCAAACCCGAAGGTTCTTGTATGCGATTCGATACCACAGAGATGACTGCGGCAACACCTGAGAACTATCTGACAACCTATAACGCTCTGAAATCCCACGCCATCCAGTTTATTTCAAACATTATGGGGAAATAATTCCGCATCTAAGGAGAATCGTAAAGTGTAGTGTAAGTATGCTCGTATTTTTAACCACCAGTGGTCTTGGGACACGTCTAGAAGGACTGACCAAAGGAACCAACAAAGCCCTCGTACGAGTTGGAGATCGTTATGCAATCTGTAGGATTATTGAGAAGTTTCCATCTGATACAGAATTTGTTATAACACTCGGGTATTATGGATCGCATGTATGCGATTTTTTGGAACTGGCCTATCCGAATCGAAAGTTTACATTTGTAGAAGTGGATCGTTATGAAGGACCTGGATCCAGTCAGGCATACTCTATGCTTGCTGCTGCACCCCATCTTACACGACCTTTTTTGTACCACTGTTGCGACACCCTACTGCCAGCAACCGATATCTTTCACGTACCTGTTAGCGACCATGATTCTGCTATAACTCTATTTGTTTCTCCACATGAAGATTATACAACCTACAGTGGAATTAGTGTACGCGACGGGAAAATTGTGCGATTCAACAAGAAGCGTGAAGCCATTCATGATTTTGCCTACATTGGGATTTCCTACATTCGTGATCCTATGCTGTTTTGGAAAACTCTACGGCAAGCGGTTGATTCAGCTCCTATCGACGGGTCTTTGGGCGATACCACTGCCTATACCGCCCTAATTTCACAGGGATACACCGTTGATTACAAAGTTATTCCGACATTTTATGATACAGGGAATCTGGAAAGCTATCGATCTGCGTGTAAGGTATTCCCCGCCAAACATATTGTCCTGGAAAAGCCGAATGAATCCCTGTGTTTTTTGGAAGATCGTGTTATTAAGTTTATTCAATCGACCGAAACAAACAAACTTCGTGTGCAACGTGGACAATTGTTGGAAATGGTAGGCGGTCCTAAACTCCTCGGACACCGTGATAACTTTCTTGCCATGGAATTGGTGAATGGAGAGGTTTTAGCAGAATGTAGGGAATATGGGGAAGTCCGTCGTCTTTTGGATTGGGCCTATGACAACCTCTGGTGTATTGAAAAAACATCTGAGGATTTCCGGCAATCCTGTTGGCGGTTCTATCACAGTAAGACATGGTCTCGTATTGACGAATACTTCAAAACGACGACCGAAGATCCTACACGAATCAATGGAGTGGATGTAGGAACCATTGGAGAACTTATGGCACGTATTCCCTTTGCGGATCTCTGCACAGATACATTCAGTCTGTTTCACGGAGATTTCATTTTGGACAATATACTGCGTCGACCGAATGGCGAATTTGTTCTGTTGGATTGGCGGGATTCCTTTGATGGTCTGGTGGAATGGGGAGACCGACAGTATGACTTGGCGAAACTTCGGCACAACTTGGTATTCCAACATTCCAATATTGCTGCCGGTAAGTTTTTCATTCGTCGTGAGGACGGCAATGTATTTGTCGACCTTGATTGTAAGTATTTGCTCACTCGACAATTGGAGGAATTGGATGTTTGGATTAAGCAAAAAGGATGGAGTATTCGAAACACTCGAATCCTTCAAGCCCTGATTTGGATCAATATGGCACCCCTCTATGATGCCCCACTTTCCAACTTCCTTTTTGCATTCGGTAAATGGAATCTTTGGCTAGCCCTTGAATTTTAGTCAGTAAAATAATCAGGCCATGTTGAAAACGTATCAATCTTCCATTGAGAATCGATACGTTTAATTGTAAACTTAATATTTAATCCACGAAACTCGACATAATCATTCTCTTCAACTATGTCATCTTTGACACCGTCGAAGAGAGTATTATAAACATTTGTTGAGTTAACAGCAATTTTATAACCGTAACTAAACTTCTCATTGTTAGGATTAGCATAATTAATCATTACACCGTAGGACTTCATAGGAATTGTTCCATTCTCCAACAAAGAATGCAGAAATGAAAGAAATGAACTCATTGTGAAGGAAAAGGAAAAGAAAGGAAAAGAAAGGAAATGAAAGGAATGGGGTACACACAGAACAGTACATAGTGCATTCAATAATTCAATTTTTTTATAATAATACAAATTCAAATGCCCGGCTAACATAAAATATTTATACTATTTAGAAATGCCTGATAAAATCGACTTGATAGACTGTGGATCTCAAGGATGTATATTTGCACCGGCACTTATAAAACCAAACACTAATTCTAAGAAAAAAGTAAGTAAAATATTTTATAACCGTACAGTTCGGAATCGTGAAAGAAACATTTTAATTGACATAGACACACGTCTTGCGGAAAGTCCCTATAAAAATGCAGTAGTTGATATAAACTTTTCATACAACTTGAGTAATTCGAATATTCAAAAGGTTAAAAATGCCCTTAAACCTATAAAAAACACTGGTTCTGCTAAATATACAATTAATGAAAGCACAAGACTATATGGAATAGATCAGTCTATGGTTATGGGTGATATTCGCAAATTACCTAATAAGTCTAAATCTCTTTCTTTTTTTAATGATGCCTATATGGCACTCATAGAATTAAATACCAAAGGATATGTTCATTTAGATATGGCAGAAAGAAATATATTTTATACTGATGAAAAGGCTGTTATTGGTGATTTTGGGTATGGGCTTGACTTATCCGATTTAAGAGAATTATCGCACGAGGAAATAATGAAACAACTGGAAAATCCACGACAGGATGGATACAAAGAAGCCACTGCAGCCTTTATAACTACTGATAGAATGACACCGGAAGCATGTTTATGTATACAGATTTACACATGTTGGGACGAACAAGATAAGGTCAATTATATGATAGATAATTTTAATACATTGGATAAACTTAATTTGGATTTTAATATTTATGAACATCCGAATTATGAAATACTATTTTCAAAGATAGTTTCAGTGTTTGATACATTGAAAGCCATAGATTATGATTCTACTAGTGCCGCAAAACGAGAAAAATTCTTCGATTATATGATAGAAATATTGCGTCGATCTGATCGAAAAATGTATGTTAGAACTATATTAAATAAAATTGCAGATTTAAATGATGAGGAAAAATCTATTTTACTAGAGCAAGTATGGGTATTTGATAATTTGAAAAGTTCATTGACCAATATAATTGATGAATACAGAAGTATTCATATAACTGAAAACAATGTCAATAAGTATTTAAACAGTTTACCAAATGGTGGAAAAAGAAAAACTAGGATGAAACGACGTAAACGTATACAAACGTACCGACGCACACACTTTCGTTCAAGTTTAAATTAATACATCCTTATATCTAATAGAATGATCAGTGTTTATAAAAGTCATTTCTACCACATAAAAATCTCGGATACATGTACGTTCTGCCTTCCCGATGTACACGAGATTGATATGGAAAAATTATGGACAGATCTGCAATCAAAGGCGGACTATTTCTATTTAGGATGTATGCAAATCAATATGCGGAATCCAAACTCTATATGTGCCTATTTTCCAGGATGTCGAATGAAAAATGGGACTTACCTGGTTTCCGATGTGGATCCACTCTGCCGCAACTCCTACACTCTCCCAATAGATAGTTCCAAAGATGAAGTTCATACTGCACTTACATATTTGTATCAAATTTACCAGAACACGGAAACTAAATAGGTGAAATTGGCAAATGCGAAGCATCATGGGCTACACCACATAGTTCGGTGAGAACAGAGCGTACCAGAGTTTTTTTGGTGTAGAGGCGTTGTTCCTCTGACCAACGATAGAACTCTGTCCAAAAGTCCTTAAATGCAAGGGTATACTCGCCATTTCCTACAGTCCATCGATTGAAATGTAGGAAATGAATAATTCGCTGCCTCGTTTGAACACGATTTCCCTGAAGTGCTATTGGTACTTGTTGAAATACAGCATAACACGAGGGACACAGGGCCGATCCCTTCACAATATGGTATCCTGCACGATCAAATGTACGCTTCATGAGAGGACAGACGTAGTCGGCAACTCCTTTGCAGCGAAATGCCTGCTTTGCAAGAATCTGATACTCGGAGGAAAATGACATTGTATGGAGAGAAATATGTAAGGAGTATGAAAGACATATAGCAAATCACCTAGAGCTTATGATTTCAATTTTTCACCGTTGCTCGCCCATACGCATCTTGGAGTCGCACAACATCCCACAGTTCATTCGTAGACGTCTCGTAATACACCGCATCCTCAACACCTTCCATTTTGTGAACTGTGTAGGGTTCAATGGTTATTGTTTCACCCGCCTCATACACTTTGGATTCCAGGGTCTCGAGTGTAGGCCCTACATAGATGCGGAGTTTTCCTGAAAACACCAGGATCGTTTCACGTTTGCATTTATGATACTGGGTGCTACAGGAATGCCCCGCTTTCATAAACAACTTCTTCACAACATAGGAGGAATTGACATCCACAAGCTCCTCATATCCCCATGGCTTTTCAAACAGTCCTGAGGCAGGAATGTAGGAATCCGGCAGCGTTATGAGATCGCCTGTTAGATTCACATGTTCCAGGCCATCATTGCGGACTACATTGATTGCATAGGCTGTGTTTCGAACACCATTGGGCTTCTTGTCATTGATGAGTACACGATCCCCATTTGGCAAACCCATAATCAATTGATCATACAGGATTCCTAAGTAGGCTAATTGTTCCTCCGTTTGTTTGCGAAAACATTCACGGCGTCCAGTTGTAAGAATAATTCGATAATTCCGTTTTTCCCATTCGCGAATCGCCTTGAGAACCCCTGGAAGTACACCAGGGAGTTCACGAGAATAGGGATCTCCTGAATGACCTACAAGTGTCCCATCAATATCACAAAAGATTGTTTTAGGAACAGAAGTCATTGTCGTCTGTTCCCAACAGCATTGATATGTTTAAACATTGTATAATTCGGCTAGTCGATTCCAAATTGCCTTTTGACTCCGTTTATCCGCATCTTCATACCTGGCTTTGATTGCTTTGAATTCCGGTGTAGAGAGAATGTAATGTCCGCAAATGTGTACCAGGCGTTCCTGGTTTACCTGAGGATCAAAGTCCGCCGAAACCCATTTCTCCCATTTCCTGGATTTCCAACATAGATCAAAAAACGCCTCACGATCCTCTAGCGAAAACATTTCATAAAGAGTGCGGGATTCAATTTCCCCCAGCTCTGGAGCAATGTTAATACATTGCAGACCGATCGCCGCCTTCTTCTGAACGGTTTCATGTGTTATCCAATCACCATTATGTTCTTTTGGAGTCTTCCAATACCGTGCAACAATTTCCAACATCCGCCTCAATCGCTCCTCATCAAACGCTCCCGTATTGTTGCCTTCTTGGAGTGCCGTTCCACATTGAATCACAACATACCGAATTTGTGCGAATATATCGGGATGTAAACGATCCTGTAGGTCATACAGGAACTTGTCGAGTTCATGAGTTTCAAACCGCCGAATACTTTCCTCGGTTCCCACCTCAAATTCCACTGCTGGATTTGCGGCATAGCATTCCTGAAGCATTCGAATTGTCCATTCAAGTCCATCCTCGTAATTTGGAAAACGTTTCCAGGGATCCACATGAATAACATCGGCATATCGAGTATCTTCAAGAAGGGATTTCATACCATCATCGCTCTCCTGACCTTGTCCTGGACCGCCATGATCCCGTTCAATCTTTGCGGTTCCAACATACTGCCGAAAGGTTTCCATTGTCCATCCTTCCACGTAGCCGCCCTGCATATCAATCTGGCGACGACTAGGAATAAACACCAAGGGAAGCCGGTACTGATCATGAAATTGTAGGGCTACATCGACCACATTTCGGGTCATGGGACCTAAAAAGAATTGCACACCCATTTTACTTCTGTTAGTCGAGAACTGTTTACATTTAGACAGAACATCGTTGGATCTAGACTCTGGTTGGATCACCAATCGAATCATTGTGGGTTGAAAAGTTGATGTTTTCTACTCCTATGTGGTATTTGTATACAACTATGTCTACCCACGGAATTCTCGGATGGACCGGACTTGTTGGTCAGACACTCCTTCATCAACTTCTTGCCAAAGGCGTTCCTGCTAGCGAAATTGCAACCTATAACTCCAAAAATCTCAATGCGATTCGTGGAGAGACATTTGAATTCCTTTATATTTGTTGTATGCCGGCCACAAAATGGTGGGCGAATTTACATCCAGAAGAGGATTTACAGATTCTAGAAACGGTCTGGAGTGCAATACGAACAGTAAAAGCAACCCGAATTTTCCTAATTAGTACTGTAGATGTTCTAAAGTCCGACAATGCCTGTTCCGAACATTCGTCTGACTGGTCAGACCATGCATACGGTCGCCACAGGAGATTATTAGAAAGATGGGTACGTACGGAATGGCCTTTTGCAACTATTCTTCGCCTTCCTGCCCTCTTTGGTCGCGGGCTAAAGAAAAATGCACTTTTCGATCTCCTACACGATAATCAAACCCCCCTACTCTGTCTTCAGTCGGAATTTCAGTGGTATAGTCTTTCAGGGCTTTTGGAGGATTGCCTGCAATGTATGAAACATCGAATTCATTTGGCCCATCTGGTTTCCGAACCAATTTCCCTGCTTGAAATTGTAAACCGTTGGTTTCCTCAGGCTCTCGCAACATGCACTGGAATCACTCCAGTAGTGTATAATCTTACAACACTCCATTCATTCTGTAGGAAATCAAAAGAAAGTATACTGTCGGAAATGGATCAGTGGATTGCATGGGAACAGTTTCGAAAGACGAAGGTTCTTGCAGCATCAAACATAGGATTTACCATGACGCCGGATGTTGCTACATGCCTACATCACGTAGGTATCAATGCTCTTGAAGTTGCACCTACTAAAGGAACGGCATTTGCCGATTTTCGTCCAGTGAGTATGCAGAGTTTACTCTACGGAACATCGATTAAGAATGTATTTCTTGAACCACGTAAATTCTTGGATCACATGGAACACCTTATGCAATCTGCGGCAAATAAAGGAATTCGTACGTTTGTGTTTGGATGTCCGAAACAACGAACCCCTGATACACTTAGTCATACAATACAATTGTTTCGTCGTGTTGGAGAGCTAGGAATACAATATGATGTGAATGTATGTATTGAACCGAATGCGGTAGCCTATGGATGCACATGGCTTACCACCATTTCCGAGGTATTTGAATTCGTCCAACAAGTATCCCATCCAAATATCCGCATTTCTCTGGATACCGGTAATTACTATATGGAAAATGATACAACAGAGCTTTCCAAGATTCCAATGGAATGGATTGGACATGTACAAATCTCTGGTGAATATTTACGATCTACACTGTCCACGGAAGAACAAAGAACTGCTCAGAATCTTTTGCACTGTTTGTGGAAGCATGGATATAAAGGAGCTATTAGTTTTGAAGCACGAGAACCTGAACATTGGTTGGAGTATTGTAAGGGATTGGGACAGTATATGACGGTGTTGGAAACCGCTTTTAGAAGTCTAGAATAGAATGGAGGCTGTTCATGTAGAACAGCCATTGGAGACATTTTTGTTTATGGGATGTTGGAATCGCGATGGATGCCAAAAAGACGGAGGACAAGCCAAAGTCGCTGCTGCGATTCGAAAAGAACCAGCAGACTATCCCTTGTTTTTAGGAGGTGATAATGTGTATCCTGACAAAGATCCCATAACAAAAACAAAACAGTATTCAGCTACCCGTCTTACACATGGTATACAATGCCTTCTCCGTGATAGAATTCGACCACTATATGCAGCCATTGGAAACCATAACCTACCTCTTTTGTCTGCTGAACTCCAATCTCCCTGGATTCTTCCTGCATCTTCATACATAACTCATTTCACAAATACATCAGTCATTGTATTGGATTCGAATCCTCTGGATTCCAATGAAGGAGATGAAGTACTTGCCGCACTTTCGAAAGAACTTTCATCCTTACAGGAAACTGATACACCGTATTACCTAGTCATGCATCATCCAATTGTAAGTTATAAAAAGAAAGGTGTTCAAGTATTGCCGCAACATGCAGAACTACTTGACATACTTATTCAATATCCACCGAGACTATTGTTAGTTGCAGATACTCACAATTATCAAAAGGGGATCGTTGAATGGAAAGGAACAAGGATTGTTCAGGTAGTGTCTGGAACAGGTGGTGCTGATTTGGATCCTATTGACTATACTGGTCCAATTGACGGATTTGAGGGTTCTTATACTCTATTGGAATCTCGGGTTGCATATGGATATCAACGGATTTCCAACACAGAATCGATATTTGTTGAAGTAAAGGTTGGAGGCGGTCGAACACGACGAAAGAGTTATCGACTCAGAAAACGAACATACCGCTGCAAATAAAAGAAGGGAAAGTTCTTGTCAAGCAAGTCGGAAGAATCCATTGCACCATACCAAACTGCCACAAACAGTGGATAATATTCTACAGCTGCCTTAAAATCCTCTTCATACTCAGTCCAACTATATTCAATACCAAATTCACGCAGTTTTGTGTAATAATACTGCTTGAGAATAGTAAACTGTCTATCCATTGTCTGTACCGAAAACGATTCAATCATAAAAAATACGAGATCTTGCACACCTTTCCCCACACTTGCAAACTGCCAATCCAGAAATCCTGGTGTTTGATCCTGAACATTGAAAAAGATATTCGAGGATTTCACATCTCCATGTAAGAACGTCAGACTACCTTTCCGAAATCTTTGGGCATTGCTTTGAAATCGTTCTTTAGCGAAACGAAGTGTTTCAATTGCCTGAGTCCCTAACACATCGCTCCATTTTGTTTCAAACGCTGCCCATTTTTCATCAAGTAAGGTATGCGGAAGTTCCAAAAAAGAAAGGGGTAATTCGGCCGTATTCTCCCAAAACTGTGCGTGCAATCGTGCAAGTTCTGAAACAACTCGCAACACGGTATCAATCGATTCGGATTCCAATGTTTTAATCTCGTTTCCAAATCGTATATCTTCTAACAGGATACCTCTGGATTTCCAGGACTTATCTTTCAATGCACCAAAATAGCGAGGAACTCTGACTCCAACATACCTTGCCAGTTTATCATAAAATACTTCTTCACGACTATATACATCAAGTAGGTTGGCAATCCGTGTACGCTCTGAATCATCCTGTAGTGTGATTTTTGCAACTGCTGTAATAGGTGTTGATCCTAGTATTTGGACTGGATATACGTAGGATAAATTTCCAACTGCAGCCTGATTGTCTACTTGAATCTGATTTTGGGGGTATAGCAATTGAATAGATTCTTTACTATCAAATATCTGTTCTATCTGCTCTACTTCATTTGATTTCGGGTTTGGAATCAGCAAAGTTTGCACAATTGTTTCAGGGGATTCAAAATTCTGTATAACTGCGTCTACTCCCATTTCAATCAATTGTTGGTTTGAAAAATAGGATGGATATCCAACAATCCATTTTGCACCCTTAGCGGCGTCAATTTCATTCTGTTGACTTGCAAATACAACTGTTTGTTCAGATATGTCATCGAGTGTAGAAATCAGGCATTCTTTGGGTAATTGAAGATGATCCATAAGAATTGAACTCATTTCTGGCGGCAACGATGAATAGATTTGAATAGTATGACCTCCTTGTTTTACAACCTGAAATAGTGCATCAAATCCCGACATTGGAGTGTAGGTCGCATTGTGCACCTCATTCGCAATCATAGTCTGTTTTGTAGTTTGAAGAATATCCAAAGGTAAACCTAGACGATTTGCTATCTCCTCATCGGATGCTTGAAATAGTCCAGAACTATATAAGGGATTTGTTAGATTCAAATTAAATTTGGCAAGAGTGTTTGCCCATATCGAATACCAAAACGACGAGAAGTTGGCCACCACACCATCCAAAGCAAATACAAAACGATGTATGTAAGCCTCGTACATACTTCGTTCCTCTGTAGTTGCGATACTAAATACCTCTCGTGTCTGTCTTACAACTGCCTGTAGTTCCTCCTCTTCGTCGAGCATGTACTCAATAAATTGACTCCATGAATCAAATGAATTATTAGAACAAACGGATAGAATATACTTTACAGTTTCAAAATGTAGAATTGAACCCACATAGGTATCTCCTTTACTAATTTTTCCAGATTCTACGGAAACAGGAACTCCTACACGACCCGTATGACAGAGAATTGACGTTTCAGACGGCATAGGTAAAACTGGAAAAGTAAACAAATACTCAAGAGGGAAAAAAGTTATAGAGGTATCTTTAAGGATGTGTAGGGATTCTGCAAGTTCAAGAGCCTCCTTAATTTGTGCAGTTAGTCCTTTGGATTTCACGGGCAAACAATGAATAGTATCATCAATTTCATGAATTGCCTCACCGACAGTAGAATTCTCGTCATGTATAATAAATACATCATCAGTCGTACGACCAATCGATGCAAGAACTTGTTTAATCAATGGTTTTCCAAGAAGACGTGTGGTACATAAGTCTTCTTGGTTTACAATACAACACAGAACCATTTTTATTGATTCTGCGACAAATATCGGGAGTAATTAAACGAACTCTATGCGTTTCCAATGCGAACAATAAATATCCTCATAGGATGAAGGTCCACTGGGTCCAAACCATCTTGCCGGTGCAATCACGGTTTTTGCATCTGCCATCCATGCTGCCCACCAAGAAAACGATGAATTTGCTAGAATAAACTTTTGAAACTGTTGAAGAAGTGCAAATGTTAAAACTTCATCCGATTCCATTAGTATGTGAAATTCCGCCGAATGAAGTCTTGGAAGCTGTGGCAAACCTTCCATCCACCACAGCGGTTCATCTGAAACTAATACAAACAGACTATTTTTCGGAAATTGTTCCATAGCCTTTGCATAATAGGAAACCGGAAGTGGTCCATGATGTTCAATTGCCGCATCCGTTGTACAATAATCCCCTCGACGTGCATGGACTACAACAACACGATCTCGGTGTTCCAACAGAATCTTGTACTTCGAATTTAGTGTAGTAAGAATATCCACACTTGGTTGAAATAGACTTCGTAATTCATCCGCATAGTCCGCAAAATACTTGGGGGATTGAAAATATCCCCTCATTTGAAGGCCGACCGAGGGCGGTGTTGGAGGCGGAGCATAGACTGTTGCCGCCGGTTCCCACCAAGATGGCCCAGATTGCACAGATCCTCGCAGATGTTGAAATCGATGAAGTACCGTATCCCAATACATTGGGCGACCATCAGCTTCTTTTTTATTCAAAAGAGACAGGCGTGAACCGGTGCGTCGTGCATGTGCCCATGCTGCCGCCACCTGAAAGAGCTGATTCCCTAACCCTCCCATCATCGCCACAGAAATACTGGGAGGTAAAGGAGGATTTAAAGGACGCATGTAAGAAGTGTCGGGTTCCAATAGTGGTCCTCCATCAGAGAGTGCATATTCTAAGAAAAACCAGTGATCCCCCTGCTTCGTTGTAGGTCTTACAATGTGTGCCAAAGAAGTATCTTCTAAGTACGCAGACAACATAACGGATTGATCTTTTCCTACAAATCGCCCTGCAGCAATGTACCGAATCAATTGGGCTTCAAATGCAGATCGCCATCGCAAACAGGCGGCCACCGATCCACCCCAAAGACCCCCTACAATTCGATTAACATACCGAAAATTCCCTACAATTCCATCTGTCTCACGTTTCCAGTCCTGGGAATTCAAAGGCTCTACCGAGCACATGAGAATACGGTCTTTAGAAAAACAGTCTACACGAGGAAATGACTGCTGCATTGCCGGTGTCATTGGTTGGCGAAACGCCCCAATATCACACCAAAAGAAGTGTGATGTTTTAAATGGATTCCGTTTGATCGCTTCTTCTACAAACCAGGCCTTCTCTGCCCAAAGAGCATACAACTCAGGTGTATGATACAGTTCGTGATCCATTGTACTATGTTTTTGCCAGATATCCTGATACAATGTCCATGCATGTAGGGTTGCAAATGGTTTTTCTACAATGTACATAGGGTATCCATTCGTTCGTAGGTCTTGGAAAGTTTGTCGCAAGATGGGCTCTGTAAACAATACAATGGGGGCCTCTAATTTGAGGAATTCTCTAGCCCACTCTATATAATGAGCGGGGGGAAACTTGGATCGAATGGGGTAAAACGCTGTAACAACAGTAGTCATTTCTGAAGCAGACAAGTCTAAGGAGTTCCTCGGTGTATTTGTCTAAATCATGTCTATCGATATCCTCATTCCTGTGGCAAATGGAATTGAATTTCTCTTTGAATCGGTTCAATCCGTAGTGGCCCAAACATTCGGCGACTGGAATTGTTGGATCATCTTGAATGGTATTGGGTTGCAAGAAGAAGCGAAGGCAGTTGCGACAGCCGTTGCAGCCATGGATTCTAGGATTCATGTGTTGGAAAGTAGGGGGGCCAACAAATGCGAAGCATTGAACGAGGCTGTAAGACATACGAAAGCTCCATGGATAGCATTGTTGGATGTAGACGATCGTTGGCTTCCTACAAAACTCCATGTCCAAATTGCTGTGGCAACTCCTGACATGGCGGTTGTTGGAACTTTGGCACGATACTTTGGAGAGATGTCAGGGAGCCCCACTATTCCTACAGGATGGATTGATCCGTCTGTACTCTCCATGGTCAATCCTCTGATTAATTCCTCAGTACTCCTTCGACGCCCCTTTGCACAGTGGGAATACCCTAACCAAACCCCTGGGGAAATGGAGGATTATTTCCTATGGATGCGGCTTGCCCTAGCAGGTCATCGTTTCTTCAATTGTCCCGAAATTCTTACAGAACATCGCATTCATCCTCGTTCCGCTTTCAATTCGCAAGGAACTTCACCTGCGCCACTCCTGAAGTGGTTTCACTATTCCGCAAAAAACCCAATCAAACTACATTAGACTGCACAGAGATTTTGTGGATTCGATGGACTTGAACTGCTCTTCCAACAGAGCTTCGTCCTGTTCAGTCCAGGATTGGGTTTGGTAAGGACATGGTGAGTCGGTGTTGGGATTGTGGGGTAGCTGAACTGTGGATGTTAGCCCATGAAGAACGTTGCATGTAAGACGACCGCATACCTCTCCACTCGAAGGAATATTTGCACAGTAAAGACAACTCATGGTATGGAATGTCTTTTCCTAAACGGGCAGATGAAAACTCAAGTTTTTTCCACAGATACAAGACCACGTACCAGGGTGGGTTTTCCAGGTAGGGCAATAACTGCGGAATCTTGTAAGGCTGCGAGGACATGTTGGCGTGCTGTAGACTTACTTAGGTTTTTCTTGGCTGCCAACACATCCGCCAGATCGTTCAATTTAACATCGCCCTCACCGGCCTTGTAGAATTGTAGCAGAGTCGCAATGGTATCACGGAGCTTGTCATCCGGTACATCACGGAAGAGCGGAGGGATTTCGAGAGTCGGCGAGGCATGACCCGAACGAATCCGCTTGACCAGGGATTCCACATGCCCCTCGGCCTCTTCCACAGCATCCGACATCCATCGAATGGTTTCTTCCATACGGGTGCGATGGATCCGCCATTCCTGTCGGCGTTTCGTAAGGTTACCGAGAACTTTCTCAAGTTCACGGAAAGCATCTTGAAAGACCTCAACCGCCTCTTCTTCGCGCTGAACCTCCCACCAAATTCCAAAGAGAGTGAGGAGTGATTGTAGGAGATCCACGGGTTCCTCGACCTCCTCAAAACGTGTCAAGAACAACAGAAGTTTGCCCTCACAGAATTCATGATCCCGTTTCCCCGTCTTGCCGACAATGTCAGTAGACTTGGAAATCATAACTCCTACACGCACTGCTGGATTCTCCATTATATCACGACGGAACTTGTCCACCTCTGTCTTCGGAACTGGCTTATCATAGTGCTTGACTTCCCAAAGAGTTGTATGATCCCCCAGTTTAACCAGGAAATCACCAGCGTGTCCTACACCCTTCGCTGTATCCAGAATAGCAAATCCAGGGAAAATCCCGAATGCCCGTACCAGGTGTTCGCGAATTTCGGACTCGAATTGGTTGCCCTTCACTTTGACATTGGTGGTCTTGCGGCGGACGAACTCATTCAAAGAACGCAATTCGTCTACCTGAGTTTTATAGGCCGATTCAAGGGAACGCAGAGCCTCTTGGCTTGCACGAACCTGCTCCTCGCGAATTGCCAAAGTCTGTTGAAACGAAAGACGCACACGTTCTTCTGCCTTGGCGATTTCGGCATCCCTTGCATCCAACAAGGTTCGCTGACGTTCCTCGGCTGCCTCTATACGCCGCTGCAAAAGCTCAATTTCCAACATCTGCTTCTCTGCCTCCTCTTTCCTGGCCTGTTGGACACTCTCGCGCATCGTGTCTCGTACTTGTTGGAGTTCTTTTCGCAATCGTTCCACAGTGTGTACTTGCCTGGCGATTTCATCTTCTTTCTGTTCACGTACCAGATTCAACTCAGCCTCTGCTCTCTGTTGGAACGCATGCACATTTCCTGAATTTCGTGAATTCGATACATGCTTTTGTACAAATGCCCCAATTCGAAGAGCCTCCTCAACCTCCTCCACAGTCGCAGTTTCATAGAAGATAGGAGTATCGAATGTAGGGGATACCAAAACTGTCCAAGGTTTCATTCTTTTGTACGTTTATCATACTAAACTATATACGTTCAACTTTGGCATGCAGCACATTTCCTTTCACATATCTTCGATGATTGCAAGAAATATTCAAATGCCGATATATTTGAATAGGGTTCCTGTTCCGAAATTCCGAATATCCAAAGCTCACCCACAGTGTAGTTGGCTACTGCAACTACCAGGATAGAGGAACAGATTGCCATGGCGGGATTGGAAAGTTGGGCTGTAGTAGTTTGGGCAGCAAAGGGTGTTGCAAAACGAGCAACGGGTATATATGCTCTGTATCGTTGTGAGGTGTTGGGTTGATAGAACCAAGCTGGTTCTCCTGTTGCAGGGGCAGTACGCCACATCAAAAGCATATCAATCCCTGAAATATCCTGGGCATGTGAGATAGTATATATTCCAGAACCGCCACAATTTCGTACAGTCTGGCTACTATTAACAGACTGATACCGATAGGTATCTTCGTTGAAATAGGGATTCTGTTGGATCCATTGAAGAGTCCCATCGGTCCTTAGGCCTACAAAGACAATATCACGGTTCGCAGTCGTCTGAGTTCCTCCTGGAACTTGGCCAGTAGTTGTAAACGTAAGGCAGAGATCTCCTGTCGGACTACAGGAAATCGAGGGATTCGTATTGACTGCCCCTGATGCATTCACTGGTGTAATCGCCGAAAGAATCCAGGATCGTTTTATAACAACATTGCATCCTTCGACCTCTGCACGAAGTTTAACGACTTCAACATCCGTAGTTCCTCGAAGCGGTTGGCCACCTTGTACACGCTGATCGATAGTGTAGGCAACATAGATATTTCCTGACAAGTCTGTGGTAAGAGAGGGTGCTTTGTTGTTGCCAGAGCCATTCAACAATTCTTGTTGATAAGCCCAAGACAAACCACCACTCAAATCCAAAGCGGCAACAACAATATTTACGGTTCCTACAGGATTCTTACATAAGGTCGCACCGGAACATTCATATGCCAACAAAAGCCGCGACATTGCAGCATCATACCAGAGCTGCGGGTTTGTCTCCTTATTGCACGAATTCAAATAGCTATCCTGTTTGATCCACGTTAATATGGGGGCTGATAGATTGTCAATACGGGCTAATACAATATCTTCATACCCTGCTTGAGGACCTCCACAATTCCCACAGAAACTAAATGTATCCTTGCCATTCGTTGCACCAGGAATTGCACCAAGAGTCGTGTAAGAAACAAATAAAGCATTATCTCCTAATGTGAGTGTAGGGTGCGTATCGTTTGCTTTCGTTATCATTCTCGAATCACGAAACATCCATTGCGGATTCCCTGATAAGTCTACACAGCCTACAACAATCGAAGAATATCCTGTCGTGGTTATGCTTCCTACAGTTCCCCCTAGGAAAGCAAAATAGGCACGGGATAGATCGACAACAATAGCAGGATTCCCTGAAAGATCCGTTGTAGGAAACGAGGTAGTCCAATCTGCTCTGGGATACAAAGGCATTCTATTCTACTGTGGATTTTCTTAATCCATGGAAATGAAGGTGAAACTTCTCCCTCTTTTGGGAATCGTGTTGGTATTCCTTGGAATATTGTGGATTTTTACACAAATTCGAAATAAAGAACTATTTCAATCAGGAATAACTGTAAAAAACACGACATGTACTGCCGAAATGCCCGAACGAACCTACAACCCTGCACCCATTCCTGCAAATACCCCTATTCCCAACATACGAATTGATATAACTTCTTACATTAGTGGTGATCCAAAATGGAAAATCGATCTGAATACAATCGGAAGTTTCTACGCATCAGGTATTTCAAAAACAGCAGACCAGACCGAGCTATACAATAGTTCATTGATTCCATTACGAACATATAATAATATTCTCAACAATTTATTTATTACACGTAATTTACAATGTTGGAAAGATCATACACGTGTATGTCTCTATTTAATGAATTGTAATTCAATGGTTCTTCCATTCATGACGAAAGCTGGAACTATTTCTAATCTATCCAATGAAACTGAACGGAGACAAAATTTTAAATCTCTTCTTTTAGATTCAAACTATTCATTTTTAAATACAGTTCATCCTTTTGGTACATTTGTATACAATAATCTTTCCAATTATCATATTATTATGCATTTCAGTGGTGTTATTGACAAATGTATACCCATCTCTAATCCTCTTATTACTAGGTATTCATCGACATTAGCACCTTATAATGTCCAGGGTTGGATGGAATGTAGTGGACTACTAAATCGATTGATGGTACAATTATTAACAATGCGTGTAAATATTTCGGAAAGTTCTGAAAGTGCATGGCATACAGATTTAGACGATATTTGTCTTTGGCTGGATAAACTTACACAATATTTAGCTGGATCATGGAAATACAATAATATGATTATAATAAAATTTATGTCAGTTGTTATGGGGGCTCTTCTGAATTGCAGAAATATGAGTCTAATAATTCCGCCATTTGAGAATTTTTTAGAAGTAAGTATGACACAAAAAGAAGGATTTATTTGGCCAGAAACTGATCGTGATGTAGCATCTCTGCCATATCATATTTATACACTTTCAGATATTTTAATTATTGTTGCCATATTTAAAGAAATTAATGCACCTTTTAATTTTTCGAAACTCAAACCATATTTTAAGAAGACAATAGAAAATGCGACTGCAAATACAATTCTTCAAAATAAGATGAATGAGTTGGGATGGAATGCAGGACAATTTCACAATGCAATGAATGCGATGTTATCACCGTTAGGTATATCGATATCGGCAGGAAAGGTTGTCGGTCTTACAGGAAGTCCATCAGCATCTACCTCGTGTTTTCATGCATTACCTCCTATACCCTGTGGTATAGCATATCCTCCCTCCACAAATTCAAGTACAACCTGTAATTGTTCTATCAAAAAAATATCGTTGGACATGTGCCTTTCTGCATTATCTGGAACACCGTCGTCAAGTGCATCCGTTGTATATACACCAACATTAATGCGAAAATTAATATATTATACGAATTTAATGGATACAGTTAAACAAAATAAATGTCCTACATCATATGAAATGCGTGAATTAAGTAGACCTGTATTATTAGATATGTATAATTATATATTTGAAAATGGACCACCTCCAAATCAATTTCCATCCGATAATTATCCGATTAGTCTTCCTGAATTTATTGGTGTATTAAAAAAGTGGAAGGAGGTCGAAGGTATATAACAAAATTTGAAACGTTTGGGACCTCATCGTGGTATGATTATATTTCTTACACACAATGGAGATTCATCTGTCCGATTCCACTTCCTTTCGCCGTTCCATTGAAGCTCTGAAGGAGTTTCTTCCTCAGGCCCAATTCCATGTTTCCTCTGAGGGTCTGCGTATTCGAGGCATGGATGTTGCTCATGTAGGACTTATTGATTACTTCTTGTCTGCCAAGGATTGTGAGGCAGTCAAGGCGACACAGGATACCGTCTTTGGTGTGTCTACCCAATTTCTTCACAAGGTTCTGGCAACTGCCCAGGGCGAGAAGTTGAGTATTGTAGGAAAACCCGATTCCCTACATCTCACCTTTCAGGGCGAAGGACGTTCTGCGAAATTCGAGCTACCGACCCTGGAAATTGAAACGGATGCTGTGGAACTACCCGATATGACGTATAGTGCCAGTGTGCGAGCGAAAAGCACTGACTTTGTCGCATCCATTCGCGATCTCGCACTCTTTGGGGACTCTATTACACTTGCCTTGGACGAGGAGGGATTTCACCTGCGTGCTGAGGGAGACATGGGAAAAGGTGCACTTACACTGGAACCAACCGATGATCGCGAAATGACACTTGAGGGAGACTCTGTAGAAATGTCTTATGCCATGAAGTATGTCCAACAGATCCTCAAGAATGCCTGTCTTCTCTCGGCAACCCTCGAAGTCTCCTTTGATCCTACACTCCCTCTTCGCGTTCAAAGTCGGTTTGGAACTGAAAGCTACTTTGTTGCATTCTTGGCCCCCAAAGTACAAGAAGAGTAATGTTGAAAAATTGAAATACGACTCTATTCTTTTTGTTTTTCTTGTACCTCCAAAGATGTCTCTCCCTCCAGAAGTAACCATCCCTCCTTTTGAATTCCCTCTTCCGCGTGCTGTTCACTATGAACTCCTGCACTTACCGCCATCTGATAAATATACACTGTGCATTGTATCATCAGTACACAAAAATGGTGGAATAGAACAACAGGAAGTGGATTGTGGAACACATTCGTATTCCTCGTTATTTCATACAATTCAAGAACGATATGGTGAGTATGGTGTACATGGAGGATTTGTATTTTCCAAAGACTCCATCGCATTGCGGTTGAAGTCTATGGACCGTGTATTATGTTGGTTCGGATTTCACAACGACATTAAATATACATGTTATGTATCCAAAGTTGGTTGTTCAGCCAATGCTCGTCCTATCGACGTTGAACAGTAAGGAATACCCCAGGCATAGCGGGACCTCGTTTCCAGTGCTCTGAATTATCCACCAGACGTTCAATCTGACGTCCCAAGAATGTCTTTAGGTCCTCGGCTGTTTTGAATTTGCTTGAATCTTTTTGGTATCGCTCCTGTAATTTCTTATTGTGGAAGCGTACAATATACATACTGCCCTCTTGCTTGACATCGAGCGGGAACCGACGCCAGAGTTCAGAAATATCCTCGCCCAAACCGGCTTCCTTGGGTTTTGCGGGTGTCTTTTTCTTGATGTCGGTTGTAGGTGCTCCAACAGTCCAGGTCATATTGGGTTTGATCAAGAAATTGTTCTTGACGGCATCCAAAAATTCCAGAGCATCATTGCGAACCAGTCCCCTCTTGGCTTCCTTGGATAACTTCTCCACATTTACAAGCATCTGAGCAAATGCCGTGGATTCATCGACTTGCATACGGGCTCCACCACGAATTAGGAGATATAGAAGTGCTTGTGCAGATGCATCATATACTCGATAGTCGAGTTCGGCAGGGTCAGTTTCAAAAACAACCGAAGCGAACTGTTGGAGAACCTTGGAAAATTCGGACCACGCCAGGAGTCCATCGCGATACAGGAATCCAGTCATAAGAGTTGTTGCACGGAAGAACCTCTTCTGTAGGAGTACCTTTGCATCGATGTTTTTGTTAGGTGATCCATTTCCTTCTTCTGCTGCTACTTCCATCTTGGCAAATACTGGCTCTTCCATACACCTTGCAACAATCTTTGCGACAACAGCCTCCACTAGGGACTTATCCTTGGCATCCAACACATGTAGAAGACGAATAAGAAGAGGATGATAAGCCTGTTGATCCATTGCAATGTCTACTAAGACCTGAACAAGTAGATCACGATCCGAAGCGGTCTTAGGTTGCAAAGAGGCAAATTCGGCTGCAAGACGATCAAAGGTTGCATCGGACAGTTTGTTCAAAATGGCCATCGCCTTCTTTCCCAGGGCCTCTCCTGTCAGATCTGACAAGTTCTTTGGAGCCTTTTTGGTTGCATTGTTCTTTTTGTTGCTTGCCTTGTGAGGTTTGTTCTTGTTGGTCTTATTGGCTTTGTTGGGACTTCTACGCCATTCCAGATTAGGTTTTGGCTTATTGGTCTTATTCGCTTTGCGGGTTGCGTTGCGAGTAGCATTGTTTCCTACATGGTTCGCTTTGCGTGTATTGGCGGGTGCAAATCGCATAGCAATGACAGCTACACATTTAGAACCGGGTTCGGGTGCTTCTACAGTCCATGCACGTGAGGCAGACAGGGCTCCAATCAAACGCGGTAAGAGTTCCTTCTTCACTTGATCCGGTGATTTTCCCTCGGCCTGGGCAATCTGTCGGACTTTCAGGTTGTGCCATTCAACACAATGGCGATCTGAGCCATTCGCCCCACGTCCCATGGAATCTACATTGACGGGAAAGTGTGCCCAAATATCTTTACGGAGACGTAAATCCGGCAGTGCCATCTCTACTCTCGTGCGGCAAAAATGTTCTTGGCTTCTTCGGCACTTACCATGACTGGAACTGAGTAATCCTCTGGATCCTGATTTATTACAACAGATGCAAACCTTGGAATTGATCCACCAAATTGTAGATGGCGTGGTGGGGTTTGTGGTGGTGAATTGAATGACATGGGTTTCATACGAGGAGGAGATGCTGCATTGTTTCTAGTGCGATTTCTACGCTGACGGGAATTTAGTTCATATGTTGGGAGCACAGGTATCTGTTGTAATACAGCAATTTTATGAATATCCGCATTTCGTTTGTTTCCACGTACATCCAAATCAGACTCATATTCCCGCAATAAACGCACCGGATCAATAACACGAATCGTGTGGGAACCAAAAGGAACTTCAACATACCGTTCTTTCGCTGTTGTTATCACATCAAACGATTGTCCAGTAGAACTCACAAATTGCATGGAGCGTTCAGGAGTTGTTTGGACCCGTTGAAATGGACCAATAGATCTACCGTAAAAAAGATCCGGTGAAACTACGACTACATCCAAATCACCTGGTCGTAATGTATGAGGAATTCCAAACTGCTCAGCCAACAAACGAACCGCTTCGGATCCTGTTAGAATCCATTGATCCCCAAATGCACTATCAAAAAGACGAACATAGTCCTCGACTAATCCACCTTTTTGATACCGCGCCGTGTGCACCCTCCGCGTTTTGCGTAATTTGCCTCTTGTTTTTCGTGTAGAACGAGGCATTTCTACACTATATCACGGATTTCCTACACAATGCGTAGACGAAACCCTTCACGCATTGACCAATCCCGGATACGCTGCATATTTGATTCCATGTCATGTGTTGTAGGAATGTCGTGATCTTTCATAAATGCCCGCATAGGTTTATCCTGACGGGACACTTCAATCTCGATCTTGCGTTCCTTATCTGTTCCAGGAGCTCCACGGGGAAGTTCAAACGTCAAGTCAGTGCGTGTTGAAATGTTAAATCGAACGCGTAAATCGGCCGGAATCAACTCCTCCATAGTCATGGGACGTTCCCAGTGATTCCAGGAATCATTGCATTCCGCTGCAGTATGTCCTTTGCAATGACAACGTCTGCATCGAAGTAAGGGGATAACCGGGCATTGTGCACGATCATGAATGGAACGGATACCAGAAAAGGAAAGGCAAGTAGAACAGAAGGAATTCATATGGATTGAGGAAGGAGGAAAGAGGAATGTAGGAAACACAACAATTTCCTTAAACCCAAGGGAAATTTCAATTTTTTTACAACCCTCTAAATAGAATGAAAACACTTTCCCTGGAATCCCATGGGATATTTATGACCCTTCAGGAGGGTATGAATTTTGAAAAGGAATTGAAAACCGCCAAACTTAAATCGGGATCCTATTCACGTTCCCAGGGAAAGTTTGAATTACCTTCTGGTATTTATACTGTCGGACCTCTGTTGGGAAAAGGAGCGTATGGTGAAACACTACAGGCAACACATACAATTGACAATACTGTATCAGCAATAAAAGTGATAGAAATCAGTAAAACACGTGATCAAAGTGAATTTATTCGGAATGCTATTAAAGAATCTATTATAAATATTATTCTTGGAAAGGCAAGTGCGAACCAGCCAGATGGACCGTTTGTTCCTCAACTCTATGAAATGGCAATTGATCCACAACGCAATCTGTTATTGATTCGCCAGGAACGCCTTCATGATACTCTGACACAAATGTATAGCAGTTCTACCAAAGAACAAAACGATTACAATGTTCCAGAAACACTGGGGGATTTAGCTTACGTACTTAACTTCTTTTACAAAGAATTGCACTTCAATCATCGTGATTTGAAATCTGACAATGTCATGTATAAATTGTCCAAATCAGGAAAGGCTATGATTCGATTAATTGATTTTGGATTTTCTTGTATTACCTGGAATGGTGTCCAAATTTCTGGAACCCATTTTTTCCCCTTGGAAACCCAGTGTTTTGTTCCTTCGCGTGATCTTACACAGTTTGTGTATGAAATTTGGTACTCCTTTCGAAGCCGTTTTTCTACTAAACTGCAAAAACTATTAGAAGAGCTTCTTACATTTCCTACAGGAAAACGAATGTGTAGTTTATTCAAAGGATGTAGTTATAAAGGGCATAGTGTTTATGGGTGGGGTAGCAACTTATATGAGTTTTTAAATTTACCAGAAGTGCAGAATCCAAAAGCAATTCCAGGTACTCTATACAAACGAATGTCCCAACATATGGGCCGTGGAACTCCAAAAACAGTATCACCAATTCTTCCTCTTCAACGTACCGAAACGGGCAAAATCAAACAATGTTTACCGGAACAAATACTAAATCCTAAAACACGTCGGTGTGTAAAACGATCCGGTATAATTGGTCGTAAATTACTTATGCAATCTGAACTTCGCTCTCCTTCCCCTCATACCTTTTTTGTTCCTGAAAAACCATGCCCTTCTGGAAAAGCCCGTAATCCCTTAACTAAACGGTGTAGATATCGTTGCCCACCAGGTATGATTCGAAATCCTAAGACACAGCGGTGTCTTTCACGGTATGGACCAATGGGCCGCAAGGTGTTGGCACAAGGGGCTAAAACCACCGCACGTTCTTTTATACAATGAGCGACGTCCACTCCTTTGTCCAACGGCTTCTTGCCTCCCCACCCCATGCACCTAAATCCGTGCATCTCGAATTTGATGTGGAAGGAGATATCGCTGCCCTCTTTGAGGTCCTTCTCCTCATCCTCACAACCATCCTGAAAACCTGGTACCGTCCTCCCATTCACATTGGTCGTATAAAAGCCCAGGATATGGAAAAGCTTGCCGCATATTTCGCCTCCTTTGGTATTCAAATACAATTGGACACCGAAGAAATTCCTATGGTTCTGCGTATTGACAACAAAGCCTATGAACGCCAAACCTGTCTTGAGAATATGATATTTCAAATGACTGATGACTTCAAACTATATACGGTTCGATTCCGGTATCTCTAGGCGAGTTGATGGTACAATCCCAACAATCCGGCAATTCCTACAAATAACAAAAATATCTGAACTACCTTTTCCATGGGATTGGACATTGCATACAATGCAGCAATAAATAGGCCAATTGTTAAAATGAAAAACACCGATTGAAGACGGTGTTCGGTTTGAAACGCTTCCTTAACAGGGAAACGTTTCGGCATAGGAGGATCAAATTCCTTATCTTTTGCAGCCTGTTCCTGTGTTTCCCTAATTTGTTTAAGCAGATTGAGAGGATGTGCAGGATCCGATTTAGACAAGGAATCGGGTACAGGCAATCGAGGATCGAGTGTTAGGAGTTCCACCATTTACTGGAGAATGCGGTTTTTTCCCAAAAAGCTTCTAGGACACCCCTAAAAATGGATGTATCCGGTCCCCGTTCTGTCAGAGTTCGTCGTATGGTCCGCGAGGTTGAAGAGGCCCTGCAAACCCAAACTGCCGCCCAGGTGACTGCACAATTCGCCGAGTTTCAGACCGAATTTCCCAAGATTTTCGAAATGGTCTTGACACGCACTTACCCCCGTGATATCCTTGAAATGATGCTGAAACAGCTCGAAAAAATGGAGACGGGATCAATGAGCCAACACAACGCCTCGGTTGCCGTAGGCGGCGTTCTGGTGGATCGCTTTGTAAAACCACAGTTGGATGGAAAGTCCAAAACTGCTTAGTCATCCCTTCGAAATCCCTCAAAAGAAATACCCGTATTCCGACTATACCATGCATGATGCTGAAAAGTACTCATAGTTGGTGGAGCAATAATCTGTAAGAGATCATGGGTTTCCCTTGTAATATTCCGTTCCATATCGTGTGTCCAACTACTCGATATGTTCTCCCCAAATTCCCTACACCACTGAATTGATCTCTGAACATTTTCACGTACTAATGACCTGATGCGGGAAAAGTCATGGGCATGTATGAGATCCAAGGTTTTTCGAATGATTGTATACTCAATATGCTCAAGTTCTTCTTGAAATTGGAGTACTTTCTCACGCCAAGCTCGCCAGGCTGCCTGATCCACTTCCTCAACTTCCAACAGGGGTCCTGTCCATCGCTTCGTCTGTTGAATAGACTTGAGAAATGCAATACTGTCATCAATATGTGCAAGGCGACCCTTGCCAATAAAGTAGCGTTCGGCATTTCCTGCACGCGACGTCTGTGGTTTGAGAATCGACCATTCCGCAAAACACCGTGAAACAACCCAGAGTAAATCCAACGTACTTCGTTCCATCGTATCGAAACATTTGACAACTAGACAACCCCCTACTTCCAACACTTGTAGGCCTATGAGAAACTCGGCTAACAAGAGCGGGAAGATGGAATCCTCTTGGGCATTGTAATCCGACGAGAAATCGAATCCACCATCCGCCGTATACAAATGGGATCCCTTGGCCGTTTCTATGAACGCCTCTTGATTCGCCAACTCCAGAATATTCCCCGTTCCATCCGCCCCTTCATGAATATGGACCGTTGGATGATCTGTTAAGAATTTGGCCGCTTTTCGCCAGCCTGGAATGTTGCGAGCATCTGATCGCAGCGTAATCGCATGTGAGGCTTGCAAGGTAGGCATTTGTTCCCAACATGCCTCGATAAATCCTCCTGGGCCCTCGGCGGAGTGGGCGGTCTTTAGGCCACCCTTAAATCCCGCAAGTGCCTCGGGGAATTTTGCACGTTGCCATAGTTCCACCATTTTAAAATAGGACCGGGACAATGGCTGGCGAGTCGCAACAGATCGGGAAGACCGGCGATTCCAGGAAAGAAATATGTATTCATAGGGATTCGTTATCTTCTTGAAATCATCCCAGCGTGTTTCTTGTTGAATTGCATTTTTGACCTGTTGCAATGCACGACTCTCAGGTGTTCGAAACAAGGATGAATCCCTTGGGTACGGTTTTGTCCAAGGAATCCATCGCCCCACCTGGGGTCCACCTACATCTGAAATCTCCATAGCTTGAGTTTGTTCCATTGGTGGTGTATCATTTTTTGTATCGTCGTGCAAGTTGCAAGACAGGTCATCCTCTTCAATAAGGCAATATGATTCTCGCGGTGGTTCTCGCGGTGGTTTTTTACGTCGTACGACTTGCCATTCGTCCATAATACATCCTTGTCATTGCACCTGAAAAAGCCCCGCGTATTTTATCCCAGTCGCTCTTTGTTGTCGGTTTCCAGAATCCAACAGCATCCTTCTCCTTCTTGTCTGCCGGAAGTTTCGCCTGCACTTCTGG
>JACCDO011072126.1_pt1 | contig 27116 bp, 24 predicted proteins | sample 7446101 | NCBI WGS metagenome assembly JACCDO01 (sample SAMN15323440, study PRJNA562643) | freshwater metagenome | isolation source: river surface water | place: USA:Blue River Watershed | collected 2017-08-16 | reverse complement strand
TAATAATAATATAGTTTTTAGCATAAAAAAAATGAATTCAGACTATACAATATTTACAAAAAAATTTTTTACATACATTATTAATACTTGTTTATTAATGGATAAATCATATTATCAGATCGATGATATACTTTATAAAGAAAATAGTAAATATTTTACTTCAGTAATTCCAGTAAATGATAAGATAAAGATATTATATGATTTAGATTATCAAAACAATATTAATAAAAATGCTAAAAAAATATATAAACAAACAAAAAATTTAATAAATATATTATTGAAATATTTAGTTATTTCAAAAAAAAATAATTTAAGTTTAAAAAATACAGATAAAAAGGAATTATTGTTTAAAAAGGATTTATTAAAAATAAATCGAAATAATATTTTAGAATATGTGTTGTTTAATTTTTATTATGAATTAGATTCCTACATGAATTCTGTTTATAATTTAGTTCAAATAGTAATAAAAAATAATTTATATTTAGAAAAAAATATAGATATTAAAGAAATTAAAATAAATTTAATGAAAAAAAACATAAAAAAATATTATTTAAAAAATTTTGATAAATCAGATTTAAATACAAATTATAATTATAGTAAAAATGAGTTAATAAATATAAGTTTTATGGAACCATCCTTAATTACAAAAGAATTAATAGAAACAAAAGTTTTATGTGATTATAAATATAATATAATTTAGTTTAATTTTCTTTTTTTACTAACTTCAAATAAATTTGCAGTATTATCGGATAAAAATTTTAGGACATCGATAGTATTTTTAATAATTTTATCTTCATCAAAAATAATTTCTTTTAATTTAAGTTTTGTTAGTTCAAGTGGTAACATATCGATATCATTATGTGAACAATTTATTTTTTTTAAATTTACAAGATTATCTAGCCCGTCAGGTAAAAATCTTAATAAGTTATTATTACAATCTAATTCTTCAAGTTTTTCCATATTACAAAGTGTATTGGGTAAATATTCTAATTCATTAAATTCTAATTTAAGTTTTTTAACTTTTTTAAGTAATCCAAGTGAGTTAGGTAAATTTACAATTGTATTGGATGACAAGTCAATATGAGTAAGATTTTTAAGATTATCTAAATTATTAGGTAATGTTTTAATTTGTGTATTTACAATTTTGATAAATTCTAATTTTTCTAATTGAACAATAGAATCAGGTAAAGAAGTAATAGCACAATCAATAATTTCAAGATGTTCTAATTTTTTAAGTTCACTAATTTTTTCAGGAATTTCATCGAGCGAAGATTCTTTAATAATAATTTTTTTTAAATTAACTAATTTTTCAATAGAGTCAGAAATATAACCAATATAGTTATCTTTTAAAATAAGAGTTTCTAATGATTCTAATAAAAATAGTTCATTAGGAATATCATAAATATATTGATAACAAATTTCTAATTTTTTAACATTACGAGATTCTTGAGTATTTTTTGAACCATTTTTAATCCAATTTTCTAAGTCTGATAAATTCCAATTACTCATTAAGATATTTTTATATACTAAATAATTTATATATTAAATTATTTATTTTTCAGCAAAAAATTTTTAATATATTTAGGTATAAAATTATTAACAATATTTAATAAATGTCCACATATTAAAGTTACAATTATTAATAAATTAATTAAAGTTTTTGTTGCTAAATCTAAACATTTATTTTTTTTACAAATTGTTTTAGATGGTAGCCATTTGATTGGGATAAAACTTAAATCAAATTCTTTATTATTTTTTAATTGGGTAATAAATTTTTCCATTCCAATAGCCCCATTTACAATAAGATTTTCTGGTTTAGTATCAATAATACTAAATGCATAGGAATTAGAATAATTTACATTAGGTGTATTAAAAACTAATTGAGGTAAATCATGTTCATAAATTATAGGAGTATTATTAGTAAAAGCTCCATCAAAATATTGTTCTCCATTAATTTTAACTCCATTGTATTCATAAGTTGTTAAAAAAGGAATAAAACTTGTTGCATGTAATATTTTAATTAAATGTTCTTTACTTTCAAATTTATCAATAATAACGGGTTTTAAACCTTTTAATGTAAACTTTGATACCAAAATTCTTAATTTACCATTAGAAAGTTCATGTACATTAGATGGAAGAATATGTTCACAAATTTTAGAAAAAATCTTATTTAAATCGTGTCTATGTTTATTTTTTCTTGCAAATTCATACATATTTCGAACATTTTTAACAGGTATATTTAAAATAGCAAATAGACAAACATAAGCTCCTGAACTAACTCCAGTAAAATATCTTATATTGATTTGTTTAGATTCCATCATTTTTTTAATAACTTCAAAAGCTCCGATATTATAGAAACATTTTAATCCCCCCCCAGCAATAACAACATCAAATTCTTTTTCAGGAAATTTTAATTTAGTTACATCAATATTTTCAAGCTTATTAACAAAATCATAAGATAAATTTTTATCATGTTCTAATATAATCTCTTCATTAACAAAATAATCTTTTTCAATATCAAAGTTATTTTTAATAAATTTATCAATATCTAAATCAATATCCATATCAATATTTAAATTATTATTTAAATTTTTATTATATTTAATCTTTTTATTTTTGGGCTTAATTTTTTTTATAAAATCAAACATATTATAATATATATTTATAAAAAATATTCTAATTAACATATATAAATAAGAATATCTAAAAATGGATTATAAAACAAAATATCTTAAATATAAATCAAAATATTTAAAATTATTAGAAGAATCCAATTCTTTAAGTTTAAATAAACAAAAAGGAGGTATGACTCAAGCACAATTTGAACAATTTAAAAATGAATTAATTCAAATATATCAAATAGTTTCAGCTAAAGAAAATATATGTATAACAGGTTCAAGTGAAGTTGCATATTTATTAAATAGATTAGGACTTAGAGAACAATTATCTCAAATGGAATTACCTGGTGACGTAGATTTATTGTATGACGGTCGTGAAAATGCATCATCACGAATTGGAAATTTTATACCAGTACAAGCTACTCCACAAAGAAGTAGAACTTTTAATTTATTACCAGAATTTAGTGCTGGTAGAATATTTACATCATTTGATTTAACAAATGTACCAACACTACAATATTTTATTTTAAGAGATATGAATTCAAATGGTAGCCCTATAGAACTTAAATTTCTAAGTTTAAAAACATTAAGAGGTTTATATCAAGATGATGTTGAAGATGCAGTTGAACCAGAATTATCAAGAAAACGAGCTAGATTAAATGCTATAAATTTAATTATTCAAACAATAACAGATAGACATTTATTACATGAATATGGATTAGATAAAAATGTAACAAAACGTGCACATATAAGTTCAAATTTGAATCCATTTATACAGATACAGGATGAAAATTCTAGTTTAGGAAGTAATTTATCTTTTGGTTTTAGTAATACAACAAGTCCACCTCCTAAAAAATCAGCTATACGGGATTCAAATTATTCGAATGCTTCATCATATTTATTTGGTCTTAATACTAGTTTGTTTGATTCTCCTCCTAGACAACAAACACAAAGTTTTTCAAGTAATTTAAATACGATAAATATCCAATCAAGACAGCCTAATCAAACAAATATAAGTTTATTTGACTCTCCTCCTAGACAACAAAATCAATCAACAAATAGAAGTTTATTTGAAACACCATAAAAAATATAATATAAAATAATTTTATAATATGAGTTTGTTAAATTCAAAAAAACCACCAATTCTTGAAGGTAGATTTGATGTTATTTCAATAACCTATGGGTATGATACTGATTCAAATGGTAATGTAGTTGAATATACATTGTCTAATCCTTTAGTTGAACATTTTGATTCTGTTTATGAACAAAAAGATGAATATATATCAACTTATTATGATTTTTCTTATACAACTAAAAAATCTACAAAAAAGTCTTATGGAGTATGGAGAAAGAAATTAAATGAAAATTTAGATTTTGTAGGCTGGGAATGTTTATATGTTGATACAACTCAAGAATCTTCTGTATATATATTAGATCCAATTAAAGTATGTAAAAACAAAGTAATTGAATATAATGTTTATTTGATGAACGTGGGAACCAATACAAGTAGTAGATCTAATCAAACCTCATATATATGTAAATTTACTGGTAAAAAAATTTCTAAATAAAAATATTTTTAATTAATAAAATTTCAAGATAATCCAATTTTATTTATCTTGATTCAGCTAATTCGACTTTAATAATAGTATGTCCAAAAGGTTTGGCATTACGAGCATGAATAGCTTTTTGTGCACTTTCTTCATGAACATATTTAACAAAAGCATAAGTATCATAATATTTATAAATTACTTTAACACCACCTTCTTCTTGAATTTTTCCATGGAATTCAAATAATTCTCTAATTTCATAATGTTCAATTTCCGAAGATAATCCAGAAATTTTTATAGTAGTTTTATTAACATTACTATCTGAATTAGCTGAATTAGCTGAATTAATTGAATCATTATTACGTTCTCTATTTTTATACCTGGAATCAGCAAAAACTACAGGTTTATCATCTGATTTTATTATATTATTAGAATTAGAATTAGAATTAGAATTAGAATTAGAATTAAGAGGAGGTCTAGCATTAACATAATCAATTTTATTATTTTCATCTGTTAATACCTTTGAAAAAGTATTTGGTAAACCAAAAGGAATTGGTTCAGTATAATTTTCAATTACAATAGGATTTTCATCAAAATTGTAAATTTTAACCATACCATCTTGACTAGCAGAAGCAAAATTTTTAGATTTGGGAGCTCTGCATAAATGTCTAACAGGTCCAAAATGACTTGCCATTTTAGAAATAAGTCTTTTTGTTTTAATATCAAAAAATTTAATAGTTAAATCATTGGATCCAGACATAGCAACATCAATTGCATCAATTCCTCCTGCTAAAATAATTTTCTTTTCATTATAACTAAAAATAGCAGAATTAATAGGACAAGTTGATTCACAAGTATAAACAACTTCTAGTTGATTTAATTCATTAATTTTAATTAATTTAGAAGTAGAATCATGAGATCCAGTCAATATCATAGTTTTAGCATTATTAAATACCAATGATTTAACAGGACCAGAATGAAATTTATTAACAATGTCTTGTACAGATTCATCGGATAAATCTTTAATAATAATTGAGCCATCTTCATATCCAATAATAATTTTATTAGAACTAAACCATTTGACAACACTAGGTTTATTAGTATTGTCACATTCGAATTCTTTAATTTTATTAATACCGGTAGAATTAAGTGTATCCAAATCATAAACTGTAATATAAGATTTATATTTTTTACCAATTGCATCAAAAAATACAACTACCTTGTTTTCAATAATATCCACTTGTTTTGGAATACCTGGAGTATTGGTATCCTTAAGAATAAGTTCTCCATTAGAAGTATTGAAATAACATAACGACATATCTGCTCCACAAGAAACTAATATAGAATCATCATTAGAAACAGTTAAATACCATACGGTACCATTATGTCCATAAAATGCTCCAACTATTTTATTAGTTAGAATATTAATAGCATAAATTGTTTTACTATTCTTATCACCTATATATAAAAGGTCTCCCTTATTATTATAAGTAACTATAGTCATAAATCCCTCACCTCTATATATTTTAGTAGGGATGTCAGTAATCATTGGGTTTTTAGTTTTATCAGTCATTTTTAATATGTATAATATATTTAATATAATTTTATCTTTATTAGTAATTAATTTCAATTTTTTATTGAATAATTTTAGGATTCTTTTTAATAGTATAATCAAGGTTATCCTTAAATACTACTTTATAAACATAATTATTTAAATCTATAATATTGTGATTTATAGATAGTTTATCACTTTTATAACTAATTGTTAATCCTGGAGGTAAAAAAAGATTAGTTTTATTTTTATTATTTTTTTTAAAATCTTTTGAATATTTAATTAAATAATTTTTATAAATATATATAATAGCTCTCATTATTTTACATTGAGAAAGTGTAAAATGTGTAAGAACATCATCGGGACTATAATCCATAAAACAAGCAAAATTTACTGGGATATTATATTTATTAATTACAAATAATTGTTTTTCTATAGGATCTTTAGTAGTTGGTTCTAATTGACTTGTTATATCAGGATATAATTTATTTTCATCAAAAATATTTGAATTTATTGAATTTGTTAAATTTGTTGAATTTGTTAAATTTGTTGAACATTGAATACAAAAAGAATTTTCATATTGATAATTATAAAATATATCAGCAAATATCTTATTACCCAATAATATTTTATAACAATAAGTAGAATCAATATTATTTTTAAAAATATGTTTTAAACCTAAAACATGTCCTGATTCATGAATTAATGTTCTAGAATTATTAAATTTAATATTTGACAAGTCGGGATGAATAGTTTTATAATCAACAAATACAAACATTAAATTATTATAATTATTATTTGATATTAAATTTTCCCATGGAAAAGTTGATACACCTAAAGTTGAACAATTAAATTTAATAATATTAATATTAAGATTTTGTTTATGTTGATTTCTTATTTTAAATCCTTGTGAATAAAAATTTTCAACTAATAAATTAGTGTTTGTATCAATAAATTCAATTTCAAAATTTTTATTGTGATAAACAATTGAATCTAAATAAAAACGTATTTTAGAATCAAATTTATAATTAATATAGTTATAAATTATTTTACCGTGTTCAATATTATTAGCTAAAATTGAAAAAAAAGTTTCAGAATATTCTGATGATTTATATTTATTTTTAATTTTTCCTGAAAATCCATCATTTAATACATTTATTATATGTTTGGAATATTTAATAAAATCAATAGAATATTTTTCAGTTGTTAAACAAATATTAATAGTTACTGGAATTATTATTTTTAAATTTTCATCAATATCTAAATTATCTGTTTTATTAGTTTGATGGTAATTAATAAAAATATTTTTATTATCTAATATTGATTTATTATCCTTATCTACAAAACATCTTTTTCCCATAATTAAAATTATATATGAAAAAAAATTATGTTTTATAACTAGAATCAACTAATTTAATATCTATAAAAAGGTCATTAAAATATTTATTTTTATTAATATATTTATATTTTGAAATATTTGATATTTTTATATCATAATAAATTTCACAAAATAACTCATATTTAATTTTATATTGTTCAATAAAGTATTTTTTATATTTTATTAACATTACTATACAATTATTTGATTTATTACCTATATTATTTAAATCTACAAACATTTTACTATTTAAATATTTTAACATTTTTGATGAACTATAATACATAAAAAAATCAAATGCTAAAGAATCTGCTAATTTCCGTACTAATTTTTTAATTTCATCATGATGGATTTTTATTAAATCAACATCAAATGAATCAATAAGTAATAATATTTTTAAAACAATATTATTATTACCTATAAAATTAATTATATTTTCAAATTTATCAATAATTATATTCCAATTAATTAAACTAAATACACCCAAATTTTGTTTTGAATTTAAAAATAAATTAATTTTTTCTAAAGATTTTTTTATTTTTAATAAATCTATAATTATACCAATAAATTCAAATTGATCAATATATTCTAAATTTTTTAAATCTGATAAAAATTCATAAAAAATTAATAATTCATTTAATATAATATCCGGAATTTTATTTTTTAAAATTAATATGTAAATTTTTACTATATTTTCATTTAATTCATTATCAAATATTTCAAATATTTTATCTAATTGGAAAAATATTTCTTTTACTAATTTTTTTTTATAATTACCGTATTCCATTTCATAATTTATATTTATTATAATTCCTTTATTTTTACTCATTGATTTATTTGTTAAATTATCAATAATATTATTATCTGTTTCCATTTTTATTCTTAAATATTATAATATAAAAATTTTTTATAATATTCCTAAAAAAATTATTGTTATAAATTTTTATTTTTACTTTTCCTTTTCTTTTTCTCTATACAAATAAAAAAATTTAATTAATTCCTCTAATTTATATATCTCATACTTGTCTAATTTTAAATTTTTTAAATCATCAAATGATACCATTGTGCTTGATAAATTTTTTTCATTATTCTTTTTTTCTAATTCTATCTTTGTATTTAAATCATCCTGTGTTAAATCATTTATAATATTTATTGTTTTATTATTTGATTCATTTTTTTCATTTTTTTTATTTTTATATTTACTCTTGGATTTACTTTTACTTTTTGATTTACTTTTATTTTCTTTTATAATTTCATTATTTATAATTGTTGATTGTTTACTATCATTAAGTTCATTAGTTTCATTAGTTTCATTTATTAAAATATTATTTTTTATATTAATATCTTCTTTAGTATCAATTGTATCTTTATCAATATCATTATTAAAAAATGTTTTAGGAGCTGATTCAGTAGTATCAAAATTAATATTTTCTGTATTAAAACCTAGTAATTCTTCTCTAAATAACCCAAAAAATTCAGGATTAACATTTAATTTTTCTTCAAAATCTTTAACTGTTTTAGTTGTTTTTGTTGATTGTGATTTATTCATTATTCAAAAATTAATTTTTATTTTATATATTATAAAATGATTTTAATTTGTTTATTAAAACTTGAATTGAAAATTTTTTTTTAATTTTTGTAATTTTATCATATTCCACTTTTAATAATCCCAATATATCTGTTAAAAATAATAAATCATCATCTACTATATCTAAATTATAAAATGGAGATATTTTAATTAAATTTTCTCTATCAAACGGCCATATATCTTCTCTATCATCAATTATTAATGTATTCAACTCATATGGTAAATTATTTTTACCATATACAGAAATTATATCTAATTTTTCTAAATTTTTTAAATTTGAATCATCATGAGAAGTTTTATACATTGAATTAATTATTTGAAACATTCGATATTTTTCTTTTAATGCATTTATAACCATATCATGATAAAATTTTTGCCCATTTGTATATGTATATATATTAAAGTAATTTGATATATACATTATAAAATAACTCAAATACATACGTTCATATACAAAATAATAATAATTATCTTTTTCAAATGATATTAATAATCTTTTTTCATTTTTATCTAAATAATTTTTAATTAAATCTTTTTGAGTTTCTAAATTTAATATATGTGTGTAAATTATTGTATTGTCTAAATCCAATACTAAATTTAATTTATATTTACATACATCACCAAGTCCTTCTAAATTATTTAATGATTTAGATCTTTTCATTTCTAATATATTCATACAATAAAACTTTTTATTTTAACCTGATAAAAAATTTATAAAAAAATATTTTTTGTTAAGTTGATATATAATTTAATAAATCACTAATTGTATCATTTAGATTAAATATATTGGAATCAACAGTCATTCCACCCATACCTGCAATAAATAACCCTTGAAACATACTCGATTGAATTGCTGAATTAACGCATCCATTTGATACAAATACAAAACATAAGTATAATATTAGTATTATTATAATTGCGGATAGTAAAATTTTTATTATTTTTTTATCACCATATTTATTTTTTATATACATTATTATTGAAATAAAAATCATCGGGATCATTAAAATAATATTATTGTATGTGTTGGATAAATAATTATTAAATTTATTTATTTGTACTTGTATTTGTGTTATTTGTGTAAACACATCTTGAATATTTGCATCTGACATAAATTTATAATAAATTAATATTATATATTATTTTATCCTTTGGTTATAAAAATATTATTTAAGCTTTAGAACCAATCAAATAGACAATTCTATTGACATTAGTAAAATCAATAACAACTTTAATTACATTTTCATAAATACCTGTTGCAGAACTAACACCAAATAAAAAGATAGGAGTTTTAGTTATACCCGAAGAACCTGTATCAGGAAAAGAACTTTGCCAATTACAATTACCTAAATATTCTTGGTTTTTTTCATTTACAGAAGATAAACTATAAACATCAAATAAATATCTAGGAGCACCTAATAAACCAGTAGAATTATAATTATAAATATTTTGAATAAAACTAAATCCACAAACACCAGCAATATTGGTAGTTAAACCATAAGAACCAGTATATTCATCATTGGTAGGATTTTCAGTTCTTTTAGTTACATTGTAAGTTCCAATAAATTTAACTTCTTCGTTGGGACCAATAAAATTGTTAATGTTAGACATGTATAAGTATATATAACTTGGATATATAAAAATTTTTTTAATGGGGGATTTAATTTTTATTTCCAATCAAATAAATAACTCTAATTTGGTTAGTAAAATTAATAACTACTTTGGAAATATTTTCATAAATACCAGTTCCAGAACTAACACCAAATTCAAATATAGGGTAGCCAGTTTGTCCAAGTCTTTGAATATTAGGATATGAACTTTGCCAAACACAATTACCTAAATATTCTTGATTCTCGTCTATTGAAGATAAACTATAAATTTCAAATAAATATCTAGGAGCACCAGGAATACCTGTATCGTTAGCATTATATAAATTATTTATAAAACTAAATCCACATAAACCAGCTACCTGGGTTATTTTACCAGTTGAACCATTATATCTGTCATTAGTAGGATTTCTTACACTTTGAGTTACATCATAAGTTGCAATGTATTTAATTTCTTCATTTGGTTTAATAAAATCATTTATAGTTGACATTATTTGAGTATATTATAAAATTAGTAAATAAAAAATATTATTAACTAACTGGAATAATAAAAATTTAATTAAATATACATAGAATTTATAGTTTTGTTTAGATTATCTTTAATTTTCAAATAACTTATATCTTTAATTTTAAATTTATTATCTAAATTAAATTTATTTGTAAACTTATCTAATACAACCAATTCATATATTTTAGTCAAATACATTTGAATTTGTCTAATTCCTTTGTGTTCTGATGTATTGGATATTATATAATCAATAACTTCTTTATCTATTTGAACAGAAATTTTATATTGGGTTTCTAATTTTGGAATTATATGTTTATTAACAATTGTTTTCTTTTCTTCATTAGAATATCCGGAAATATTGATAATATGCAATCTATCTCGCAATATTGGATTAATTTTTTCCAAATCATTTAAACAAATTATCATCATAGACTTTGATAAATCAATTGGAAAGTTACCAAAATATGCATCTCTAAATTTACAATTTTGGATAGGGTCAAATATACCTAATAGAGTATTATGTATCTTTTCTTTACATTTATCTAATTCATCAAATAATAATATCCCGTTTGCACATCCATTTCTTATCATTGCATCCGAAATACATCCATAAGTAGAACCTTCATAAGTATAATCGTGACCTATTAAAGTACTTGGAACATCAATATTAGCTAAACTAAGATAAGAATAAGGTATTTTAAGAGCTGAAGAAATAGCATGAACAATAGAAGTTTTACCTACTCCGGCTGGTCCACATAAACATAAATATTTATTAGAACTAACTTCAGGATTATTTATTCTTTGACAAATATAACTAATAATTGAGTCTTTTACTTCGGATAGTCCAAATAAATTAGCATCCAGAGTTTTATATACTGATTGAATAAATTCTACTTGTTCTTCTCTTGATACTTGAGGACTTGATATTGTATCTAAAATATTTGGAACCGAATGATATGGTAAACGTATTATATTGTTAACTAAGTTAGTTAATTTTGATTCCTCACCTGTAATTATTCTCCAATACATTTCTTCTAATTTAGATTTAAGTATTGGAGGCATTTGTTTTTTCTCAATTTCATTCCATATTTCATCACAATCATTTGAAGCTTTTATTTTTTTTATTTTTAATAAATTATTAATTTCTAATCTAATTTTATCAGCTGATTCAGAAAATACTTCGTCTTCTGTAGTATATTTAATAAATTTTCTTAAAATTTTTAATTTAACATCTTCAGATAATTCAGGGTCCAAAAGAATTTTTGATAAATTTGGTTTATCTTTGATATCTCCATAAACCATTTTTTTAAATGATTCTTTTAACTTACGAATAATAATTTCATTTTCAGGTACAGCTTTAGATCTGGGTCTATATTTTATATTAATTTCCTCATTTAATAATTCCTCTCCTATCATTTTAAATGGGGTATGAATTGAATTATAATCTGTCAAATCAGTTATTCTCTTGTCTAAATCTTTTATATCATTAATCGATTTTAAATTACTTTCATCAGACACAGATCCATTGGATTTTTTATTTTTCTTTTTGTTATTTAGATTATTCTGATTATTTTGATTATTTTGATTATTTTTATTATATTGATAATTATTTGATTTTTTATTTTTATCATCTGAATCATTTTCAATTTCAATATCAATATCTATACCTTCAACAACAAAGTCATCATTAATTTTATCTGTTGATATATTAATATTATTTTCATCATCTCTTTCCAATATAGAAAAAAAATTTGATTTTGAATTTGTTTTAGATGATAATCCAGTAATTCCAGTAATTCCTGTAATAATTTCTTCAATTAAATTTAAATTCATATTTGAATTTTTTCTAATATTTTCTTTATATTCTTTAATTTTATCTTTATCATTTGATACAAAAGAACTTGATTTTTTAATATTTGATGGACTTGAATGAACATTAGATGCAGATGCTACTTTTATTAATTTAATAGGACTTGAATTTAAATTAGTATTTGACAAATTACTTTCTGATCCCGATGTTGTTATAAAATATTGTATATCCTTTTCTTCTTGATATTCATTATAATCATTTTTAATTTGTTGCTGTAAATATTTTTTATTTTTTTTATTTTTCTTTTTATTATGTTTATTTTTAATTTGAACATATCTAAATTTTGAATATTCTTTTTCATTTAAAAAATTATCTGAACTGACTGAACTGACAAATTCTGAATTATAAAGATTTATTGCTTGGTCATTTTTTATTTTATCATTATTATTAACTTCTTTTTTTTCTTTGTCTTTATCTTTATTATCAGAATCTGTATTTGTATTTGTATTTGTATTTGTTTCTGATTTGTTAGTAATATTATTTGTTTCCATATTTATAATTTTAGTAGTGAAAAAAAAAATACATTGAATGGAACTTTTATTTTTGATAAATTTATTATATATTGAAAAAATCGATTTGGTATAAAAAAATGTTATTATTAAATATTATTAAATATATTTTTTACATGTCATATGTTCTAAATTGGATTAAAGAGAATTTGCTTGATTCTAAAAAATCTAAACCAGAAGAAAATAATGTTACTATACCAAATAGTATTGAATCTAATAAACTAGAATATAAAGAAAAAGAACAAGAAGTTATTTTACAAAATGAAAATTCTTCTCAAGTAGTGGAAAGTAAAAATATTAAAAAATGGGCTCCGAATGATGCTTTGTATGATAAATATAATAAATTTTTAAACAATGTTAATAAAATAAAGAGACATAGACAAGAATTAAGTAGAAATATTGAAAGGTCAAAGTTTTTAATAAAAGAATATACTGGATTAAAAGCAAAAAATGATGTAGAAAGTAAAATTAATGCAAGTATGACAAAACAAGAATTATTGAATATTGAATCTAAAATTAAGCAAGGGGAGGATGCAATTAAAGAGTTAGATTCAATAGATTCCAATGTATTAGATGAATGGGATAATTATGTAGAGGAGGCAAGAAACTTTTTAGTTACAAATCAAATTGATAAAATGATTACTACAAATGATATACTAACAACACAAGCTTTATTAATAACTGTAAAGAAATATTTGGATGGATATGTTGTAACAGTTTCAAATGAGGAGTATTTAGAAGCACTGGCTCAAATAGAATTATTTTTTGATATAAAAGCAATAAATAATTCTAAGACAAAATTAAAATTTACACAAAAAGAATTTGAAGATAAGAAAAATGATATTGTTAAGAGAATTGGTAATTCTGAAATTACATCAGATTTATCAGTTCCTCATAAATTAAATGCATCAGCATACAACGAAAATCCTCATGACCATGCATCAGCACCAAATATTAATATTACTGGTTCGGTTCAAATGGTTATAGCCACACCAGTTAATTCAACTAATGCACAAATTAATTCGGGAATCCCAATAGCTTCTGCTTATATTGATAATACATCATCCAATACTCTACTTAATACATCAACAAATATAATATCAAATGAATCTGACGATTCTAAAGAATAAAATTTTTTATAATTGAATATTTTTTATTATAATATAAAAATAAAAATTGAAATTTTAAGATAACTAATTATATTATTATAATCAAGTATAATTAAATTATAATTATAAGATGAAACATCATTCACATACAATAGGAGACCAGACTTTTGATATTTATGTTGGAACAAATTCAAAGGAAAATTGGGAATTAATAGATGGGGCAGAACCAGATGATTTATGGTTTCATGTTGAAGATTTACCATCTGGACACGTTATAATTAAAGAAAAATTAATCAAAGGATCCAGTCAAATAGCTAATTATCCAAATCAAATAATAAGTATAGGAGCAAATTATTGTAAATCCCAATCTAAATACAAGGATAAAACCAAATTAAAAATAATATATGCATCAATATCTAATATTAAAAAAGGTAAACAAATTGGTTCAGTAATAGTAACTAAATCCAAATATATTTGCATATAATAAAAGTTGATTTTTTATATATTAGAAAAAAAATATATAAATATAAGCCTCATATACTAATAATAGAATAAATCTCATGGGAGTACCTAAATTACTAAAGAAAATAAAAACCGATAACAAGTACGTTGAACCAGAAAATAAATATTTACAGAATACTTGTTTTGATAAGAATATTTCTAGAATGTATATTGATTTTGCATTCGTAATTACTATTGTTTTGGAAGAAAATCCTGAGTTGAATAATTCAACACCAGAAGTAAATAAAATTTTGATATCCAAAACAATAGATAAATTAAAAGAATTATTTAAAATTGGTTCAACAAATTGTGAAAAACATATATATTTTGAAAGTGTTGCAAGTATAGCAAAATTAAATGAGAAAATTAATAGAAGAATGTGTATGATATTAAAAAAGGAAGTGGAAAAAAATCTAAAAGAAACATTAGGTTATATTGATGGAGATCCAGATAAATCAAATCTAGTTGGAAAAAGTTTTGGTTCCGAATATATAAATGAACTTATAGAAACAATGGCCAAAGAGAAAATAACTCATTTATATTTTCATAAATATGACCAATATAATCCTGATGAAAATAAAGGTGAAGCTGAACATAGAATATTAAATCATATAAAAAAATCAAGAATTAAAACAAATGATGTGTTTTATATTTGTACTTCAGATACAGATTTAATTTTAATATCTTTAATTTTAACAAATAATTTGGGAAGAGCAATAAAAGGATTTAAAGTAAATACAATGATATATGAAAAAATACAAAAAAAATATAATTTATTGTATTTTGATTCTAAAAAATATCTTGAATATTTAAATGGGTTGTTTGAAGGTATTGATGAATATAAGATATTTAAATATATTAATGATTTAATATTTTGTATGAATATATTGGGAAATGATTTTATACCTGGGTTACATAAAGCTAGTGCCTTTGATATGAATAAAATAATATCATATCTAAAAAAACAAGAAAAAAATATAATATTCAAGTTTAAAGAAAAATATTATATTGATAAAAATTATTTGACAAGTTTTCTAATTCAATTTAAATCAATAAAAAATGAATATGATTACGGGTCATTAAAAACTGTAAAAATTCCAGATAAACAGTATTTGGTTGACAATTATAAAAAAATATTATGTGAATTATTATTAGAACAACAATTTACACACGGATATTATATATATCAATCATGTTTTAATGATAATTCTGGAAAATTTGGTATTGATTCTATTGATAAAACTTTTCAAAAATTAAAAAGAATACGTGAAACTATAATCACTGACCCAATAATATTTAAATTATCTAACGACTCTAATAATTTAAAAACAGATAAAACGGATAATTCTTCTGATAATGGTTCAATATCTAATGAACTAGAATCAGACAATACTCCTGTATATAAAATAAATATTAATGGACCAAGATACAATTCTATAGATATTTTAAAACGAGATAATAATATGTTTGTAGAATTAATTTCAAATAATGAAAAGGAATTAAGAGCAAAAAATTATTTAGAAGGACTTGATTTTATTTTAGATATGTATTTTAATTCAACAGAATCTCCTCCTAATTATTATTGGTATTATAAATATACGAAAGCCCCTAGTTTAAATGAAATAAGTGATTATTTGATTACAAATGAAATACCATCTCATAAAGAAAATTTACCATCAGATTTTGATTATTTTACACGTGATGAATATAAATCATATATGAATTGTGCTTGTGATAAAAATATTAATGAAATTAAAAGAATTTATGGAAAAATAACTTATGATAATTTAACATCAGTTAATCATAATAAGCGTATAATGTTTTCCCATGGTGTTAATCATATTAGTGAATTTTATCCCAAATACAAATATTATTTGGATCCGGTTGAATGGAAATTAAATAAAAATCCACAATTTAATATTTGTACTTTTAATTATGTTGTTTCAATGGTTCAGTAATTCAATAGATAAAATTATTTTTTTATTTTGGAATTAATTATATTTTCATAATAAATTGATAATCCTAATATTATAATAACTCCTAAAAAATTATATATTAAATTTATTATTGTATTAATATTTTTATAATATTTAATTTTTTTTTTGAAATATTCATCTAATATATTTTTCTTAGATTTAACTTTATTTTTAAAAAATGTAATTGTTTGCAAGTCTAAATTATCTTGATTTTCTAAATCAAAAATAGGATTAGCAAATAATAATTTAAAATCATCATTTATATCAAGTTGTATTTTTTTATAAATTGAAATTATTTTTATATAATTTGTACTTGAATAAAATCTTATCACATGTATATTTTCTAAATTATACTTAATATTATTATTTTTTTTATTAACAAAAATTATTAAGTCGTTAACTATTTTTATATAATTTTTCTCTATAAAATTTATACAATCTTTAACAAATATATTAGAATATTGATTCCAATTCAATAAATAATTTGAACATATTGTCTTTTTATTAATTTTATTATATATTTTTTTTAATAATTTAGTTACTTTACTTATTTTTCTATCTAATTTTTTATAATTTAGACTATTAGTTTTTTCTTTTGTTAATTTATTATTTCTTATAATTTTAAATACTGAATTGTTAATTAAATTATTATTCGAATAATAATTTATTTTTTTAATTGTATTAGAATCTAAATCTTCATCTAAATCTTCATCTGAATCTGTTAACAATAAGTCTTCATATTTTACTTTTATATTATTCATTTTAACATTTGAAATATTTTGAGTTTCAAACTCATTATTCATTTTTATTAGTTTAATTAATTATTAATTAAACTATTCAATTTTTTATATAAAAACTTATTATTTAATTAAATTTTACCATAACAAATTATACCATAAGTTACAGTTTTTATCATTATTCTTGTAAAAAATAAATTAAATCCAAATGCTATCAAAAATATTAATAATAACCAATAATAACTAATAAAAGGATTTTCCTGATAATCCTGATTATCCTGATTATCCTTTTTGTCTAACATTTTAATTTGATAACATCCTTCACTTGAATCTGTTGTAAATCCCATTGTTCTATAGTATTCACGAACTCCAACTCCTGCAATCACAGCAATTTTTTTAAATCCTTTTTCAATAGCAATTTGTTCTGCTCTTTCTAATAATTTTTTACCAAATCCTTTGTGTTGAACTATTTCGGCTTTTCCAAATAATAATCCTTTATCTTGATAATATTTTAAATTTTCTTTACATGGTTTAATCTTTCCATAAGTATGTAATTCTCTAACCAATGCACAATCAACTAGTTCAGGGAAAATTACCTTTCCATAATCTGTTTTTCCTGAATTAGAACTTAATCTAAGTCTTAAAAATGAATACAATATGGGTTTTTCTTCTTCAGATTCCCAAGATAAAAAGTATTCGGTTCCTCCTGATGATTCAAATACTAATTCTTTAAGCACTGGGACCGATTTTCCAGCTCTTGTAATATTTTGATGATTACCTGCTTCTCTATACCTTATACATCCATTAGTTAATTCCATTAATTCCATATCTCGGTCTATCTCAGATCTCATCCCAGAATTAGTTGTTCCCCCACAAATTATATTGGTTGGAATGTCCCGAAATATTCTGTTCACTCTAATACTTGGATGGATACGAGTATAAAAGTCAAAAATATTCTTATACAAAGGATTTTGCATCCTCCAATTAAACTTTTCTTCTTTGTTCATTCGTTTATAAACTTCTTTGTCAATTGGAATATTTGTTCCATATGGTTTGTAAATACCAGCATCAAACCACTCTTTAATCTTGGTATATGGGGTTACCACACAAGGATACAACTTAATTTGGTCTGCCTTTAAATCTGGATCCGTGTTAACCTGCTCTAACATTGCACGGTCAATTTCAGGCATTTTTCCTTCGTAACCAGGTGGCGCACATAAATCTGGCATGAGATGTAAGTCGACTTTTAATGCATTGTCTTTTAACATTTTGATTGCTCTAACAGTATGTTTGTGATAACATCCGCGATTAATATATTTGAGAATTTTATCATCTGTATGTTGGACACCTAATTGAATTCGTGTGGCACCAATTTCTCGTAAAAATTTGATAGTTTCCGAATTAATTTGGTCAGGTCGTGTTTCTGGAGTAAGTCCGATAACTCTACATTGACCTTTTTCATTAAGTTTCATTTCTTCTGGTAAAGTTTTTTTGCATCTTAATTTGTGACCCTCATATTCAAAATAATCATCTGGATTGTCAGATTCAATATTGATATTAAAAAAGTAATCCATTATTACATTAAATGCATAATATACATCACGCACGAATTCACGTCTGTATTCTTTGGAAAAGCAAAAATATGATCCGCCCTGTATAATTACTTCAGCTTTATCTAAAGGGTGTCCTTGTCTAATATATTCGGTAGCGCGGTAAAATATCATTTTAACAGGGTCATAATTACATTGTGAAGCTCGCTCGACAGATGGCTCTCCAGTTAGATAAGAACGCGGTTTTAGGGGTTCTTTTGGACAGTAATGACAATCATATTTACATCCATATTCGCCAGTGGGATTTTCGGGTGTTCCAAATTCGTAAACTATTTCTTTGGTTCCATCCTCATTAACTTTAGTATATGAAGGATTTCCGCTCATAAAAATACTAAATACCATAACACCTGAGTTTTCTCTAACATTCATTACTTTTAAGCATTCTTCTAATTCATAGTCTGGATTAGGATATTTACGGCTTTCTCTTCCTAAACGATAATAATAGATAAGTACACCAAATTTTAGTAATTTATCCTTAACTCTTTTTCTTTGAAAATCAACCCAATGATTTTTTATATTGTCTTTATCTAAATCTGATTGATAATACAAATCTAAAAATTCATAACACATATAAATATTATCTTCACTTATTTCCTTAAGCCAAAAAGGCTTTGCAAGTTCTTCAATATCTAGCGACATATTTATAATTGTAATTGTAATTAATATTAATAATTAATTATAATATTAAATAAAAATCAATTTTTATAATAAATAATGATATTTTTTATTAACTAATTTTTTATAATAATTTGAATCCAACTCATTAAATATTTTTTTATTTTTAACAATATGGGTTCGAAGTAATTTATTAAAATTTTTAAATGATAAATCGGGTATATTTTGAGTTATTTTAGAATCAAATCCATATAATTCTGTGTATTTATTTTGTGTAAATCCTTTTTTATAATCTAAACCTAATTTTAAACATAAATTTTCAAGACCTTTTTCTGTTTTACAATCTACTTCCATGATAATAGGTAATCCTGGCCATATATCGAATACAACTTCATTACAACCTTTAATTTCCCATTTTTCACGAAATTTAATCATATTAATTTTCAAAATTAAACCAGTATTTTTAAGAATCTCTATCATATTTTCGTATGTAGTATTAACAGTTGTTTCATATTCTGTTGGATATTTTGAATCAGTTATTTTTGTAGTCATTGTTAGACTATTATTTTCTTCTCTGATACGAATAAATCCTTTTGAAAAATCTGTTGAGCCTGATAAATAAAAATATGCAACTTTGAATATTATCATTGGGTGAATTTTTTTTCCACCAATTTTTTTTAGATTTTTAATAATTTCTTTATAATCAAAATTTAAAAAACTTAATTCATATTCCATTTTTATATAATATAAATTATAAAAAAACGTGTATTTACATTATATTTATTCCAATTTAGATTGAATTCCAAGCGATTAAGTATATGGGGTATTACCATCTGGTAAAGTTAATACATGTGCTAAATCATCACTTCCTATAACCAAACCCCAGGTTTGAACATAAGTAGTATATGTGTTGGATATAAAATTGATTTATAAAAAATAAAAATTGAATAACATTTATAATATTCAATAATTAAGTATATAAAAACTATTAAACAATGGGTATTCGAAGTTTTATAATTAAATTTAATTCTCAAGAAGAGATAGAAAAATATTTCAAATGGAGAAAGTATTTAGCTCATATTGTGTGTAAACATTATGATGACAATTATGAATATTCAGATTATATTGGAATTATTCAAAAAGGTTTACCAAATAATGTATTAAAATATGAACCAATAGATTTTGGAGATTTTGATTTACACTTGGTAGGTATGAAATTTTTTGCTGGAGCAATATGGGGATTAATTTCAACATATACAGTTGGAGAACAAACTTTTCAATTATTACAATATATTTTAAATACATATTATTCTAGATTGTGGGCAATTGATATGGAAGCAACAAAATATAAAGAAGCGCCTGAATTATTTTTAACAGATAGTTATAAAAATCCAAGTTTAATAGAAGCATTAGAGATATACAACAAATTTATAGAATCTGAGTCAGATAAAATTATAGATTATGATATAGTAATTAAAAATAATAAAATTGAATTAGATACAGATAAATTTATAGTATTCAAGACAAAAAAAATATTTGATTTATTTGGATTAAATAATAGTTTAATAGTATAAAATATTTTTTACGGTTAATAATTATTTTTTTATATGAGATAATATTATAAAATGGATAATAATACAGATATAAATTATAATTTAATAGAACCACAGATTTTTAGTATACCTAAAAAAACTGAGTTAAAGGATTTTGACAATTATAAAGTAATGAATGAACCAATAATTAATAAAAAACCTATAATAGCAACTGGAACATCAGTAACTTATATTAAATCAAACACAAATGAAAATTCAACTAATATAAATAATATTAAAAATATAAAAGATTATTCTGTACATAAAAATGAGACGATGGAAAAAATATCAGGAGCTGTAAAACAATTATTTAATGAATTAAATGTAAAAGAAAGTTTTTTAAAAGTATTTGGAACCGAAAAATTAATTTTAATAAGTATTTTAGTTGTACTAAGAACTTGGGTTAAAGGTAAATTTCCTTTTTTAAATCAATTATTATTTAAAGAAAAATATTCATCCCTAGTTGTTGGTTATACTTTTTATACTTCTTCTTATTATACATCTCAAAATAACGAAGCAGATTCACTTTTATATAAATCATTATTATATTATGTAACAAAAAGAAATGTATTAGGAGTAAAATATGTATTAAACACAGGTGGAATAATAAGTCATTTTGACAAGAATTTAGAAATAAAAATAAATAAAAATATTTTTATAGATACAAAAGTAGTAGTATCGAGTACATCAACAGTTTTTGAAATAGAAATGTATTCATATAAAATAAAACAAGATAAGTTAAAAATATTTTTAGATAAATGTGTAGATGAATATAAAAAATATTTAATGAACACAACAAATTATACAGGAGTAAATACAAATCAAAAATTTTATAGTTATTTATCATTTAATAATCAAACTAATTCAATAATATATGAAGAAAATAAATTCTTTTCAAATAAAACTTTTGATAATATATTTTTTGAAAATAAAGATATTTTTATGAAAAAAATTGATTACTTTTGTTCAAATAGAGCTTCATATAGAGAATTAGGTATTCCTTATTCATTAGGTATTATTTTAGACGGTCCTCCTGGTACTGGTAAAACTTCTTTAATTAAAGCACTTGCAAACAAAACTGGAAGATGTGTTATTGATATTAATTTGTCTAAATTAAAATTTCAAAAAGAATTAAAAGCTGTTTTTATTGAACAAAAAATTAATAATGTTGAAGTTCCTCAAGAAAAAAGATTATATGTTTTTGAAGAATTTGATTGTATGATGGATATTGTTGCTCAAAGAACATTTGAAAAAGAAAATAAGGCTGGGGGAGGTCATGTTAATCAACCTAATCAAAAAGTTGTAATTACAGAGACTAAATATGATGAATTTTATATGCCAGTTAAAACTACTAAAGAAGAACCAGTACAATTAGAAGCTAATGCACCTATTACCTTAGATACTTTATTAAATTGTATTGATGGAACTTTAGAAGCAAATGGTCATATGATTTGTTTAACAACTAACTATAAAGAAAAAATAGATAAAGCATTATTAAGACCTGGTAGATTTGATTGTCATATTCATTTGGATAATGCTAGTCCTAAAACTGTACTCCAAATGATTAATCATTTTTATAACTCAAATAAAGACAAAGTTAAAGAAAAGGACTTTTTCTCCGACTATAATGGATTATTATCAACATTAAATAAATTATGTTATTGTGTAGATAAATTAGTTTGGTCACCTGCTAAAATTACACAAATTTGTCTTCAATATATGGATGAACCTGATTATCTAGAAAAAATTATAGAATATTTAAAAAATAATTATGATGAAGAAGTAAAAATTTTAGAATATTTTAAAAAATAATTTGTAAAATATTCTAAAATTTTTAATTAATAATATATTTAAAATTTTTTTGTTTTTGATAAATTTTAAACATATGTTCAAGAAATTTATCTTGATTAGATTTTTTTACAATTTGAGTGATATCTTGATATAATTTTGAAAATTCTGAAAAATTTTTTGGAAATACCAAAATTAAATTATTGTATAGCAATCCTTTAACATAATAATATTCAAAAAAACATATTGAACCTTCTAATTCTTCTTTTTGAATAAAATCTTCATAATTTTTATATTTATTAAGTTTTGCTAAATTTACTATAGTATTGTAACTATAAATTATTTCTAACTGGATTTGTCTATTTAATAAGGATTTTAATTTTTTGATATCAACATTAATATTTTTAAATAACAAATACAAATAGGCACTTAACATTTCAGTATATGATTCATAAATACTGAATTGATATGAATAATTTTTTGATTTTTTAATTTTATTATAATCTGATATAATTAAATCTAATTTATCATGATAATTTGAGCCATCCAAATATAAATTATGCACAAGTTCATGAATTAATAATTTTTCAATTTCTTCATATCTAGTAATAACTGTTATTCTTGGATCAGGATAAATACTATGGGTAACACCACTTACAGTAAATGCTTTGTATTCTCTAACACATTCTTTTAAATTTTCTGAATCAATATGATTATGTGTAAAATCTCTATCAGAATCAATAGGTATCCAAATAACATATCTTGATTCATTACTATTTGGTAAAAAATATTTTTCCATAGTAATAAATATTTTAAACATAGTAAATATTTTTTTCAAGTCTTTTTCTAAATCAGAATCTGAATTATAAAGATAAAAAAATTCTAAATTATTGTATTTAAGTTTAAAAATTTTATTATGATTTTTAAATTTATTAAGTTTTTCTGAATCAATAGATTGAATATATCTTAAAATATGATTTTGAATTGTTTTTTTATGTTTTAAATCTTGTAAATTAATTTCAACCCCATAATCTTTAAGTGTATTGGGTAAACTATTCCATATCTTTTTTAAACCAATAAAAATATTACTCAAAGTATTTATATTTGAATTAACTATTGATAAATTTATTAAATTCAAATTTATTTTAGGAATTATTTTTTCTATCAACTCAACTTTATTTTCTTTAATATTTTCTTTATTCATTTTAATTTATAATAAATATTTATAAGATAAAAATATTTATTTTACATAAAAATTTATTTTTTATTTATTTGTATCAGAATTTGAATTTAAATTTGTATCAGAATTTGGGTTAGGATTTACTTTACTTTTTTTAACTTTAACTCTAGTTGGATCAATAAGTCCTGTACATTTAAGATTTTTAAACAATCTAATAATAACATCAACAGGGACTTGTTTATTTTTATTATTTTCCAAATTCATAGATTCATCGATAAGATTATTAACTTCAACAGATTCAAAAGAGTTTGAATTTAAATTTACTACAGAACCATCATCTAGTGTTAAATTTATAGATTCATTATCAAAAGTTAAATCAATCAAATCATCTTCTAATAATTTCGAATACAATAATTTATTATCTAATTCAAAATTGTCTTTAGAATAATTTTCATTAAATTCTAATATATCAGTATATTGTTTGTAATTAAAAGTTTTAAAATCAATATCAAATAGTTCATTTACAGTAGTTAAATTATTAATATTGTAATAATCAACATATGGACTTGTATTTTTGCTTTTATTAACTTTAATATTATCTTGAATTAATTTAGCATGTTTAATTTTTTTTATACCTAATTCAAGTAATATAGATATCAAATCTTTATTTAGATTTTCAAATCTACCAATATAATTATAATCAATTTTATTATGTTTATTTAATAAATGGTCATATTGAGTTATAAAAGTATGTGTATAAATATAATTATTAATATCTTTTCTTAATAAAAATTCATCAAACACTATTTCTTCGTTTTTTACAATATACTTAAATGCAGAAACACATTTACTATATGGATTTCTAATAAATGTAAATTTGTAATAAGATTCCCATTTTTCTTCATCCATATCAGCTAATTTGTTAAAATCATCAGATGTACTAAAATATCTGAATATTCCTTGTTTTCTAATATTAATAAAACCGTTTGATATATTTTTATGATTATCTAAATTATAATCTTTATTTTCATCTATATCAAATAAGTAATGGTCAGGGCGTGTATAGTATATTGTTTTAAAATTATAATATTTTTCTAAAATATTTTGTATATATAAACCACCGTTTTTTGGTATATGTACATAAATTGCTTTTAAATCATGATTAATTGAACACATTTAATTTTAATATATTATATAAATATATTATATATTGTATTTTTAAATTATTTAATATATATTATATATATATATATATAAATGTCTTGTTCAAGTCCGTTTGTCTATGTTGTATCAGAAGAAACAGTTTCATTTAGTTCGACTGTTGGTGTAAAAGGTTCTTACACATTACCTGGTTATACTGTTCCATCAGCACAAATATGTTGGTTACAATGGAATCCTCCATATACCGCATATAAATCTTGTAGTAAAAATAAGTGGTGGGGTGTTAAATCATGTAAAGGTGCTTACTGGGTTAAAGGTTCACATAAATGGTGTTGTTGTTGGAGTACACCTTCTATACCTATATGGCCTTCTTTAACATTTACAGGTTCTGCTAGTGTACCTTTTGAATTCGAAGCATCAACTGGATTTCAAATAACACCTGAAGCTCCTCTTGAACCATTTGAAGCTACAACAATAACATTAGAAAAATGTAATTGTTCTGTAGGTATTAATGGTGAAAATATCACAATAAATATATTACCAGAAGCAATAGAAATAGGTCAAGAAAATGGGGAATTTTTTGTAAATATTCCTCTTTATGGTTTTAATTCTTCAGAAACTATTGCAGGTATAAAATATACATTAAGTGTTGAATCAAGTTTATTATTATGTTTAGAACCTGTACCACCATCTGGATGGATTAATTTATTATTAACATGTGCATTAACAGCTTATGAAAAGGGTGTTGTAAATTATACAGCAAACTTTAAGATTTCTCTTCCAATTGTAAGTGCTGAAGAATAAAATTATATTATAAAAATAAAAAGAGTGTTAAAAATATTTTTTTATAAATAAAATTATTATATAATATTATTTATATATAAATGTCAACTGTATTAAATCCAATTACAGAATTTTCTCCTCCATTAATTTTAAATCCTATTCGTGTTGAATTAAAGGAACAAGTTAAAGAAGATATATATAATCAATTAGAAGGTTACATTAATTCATTAGCAACTCCTTTTTGGGTTTTTTGTTTATTAAATAATAAATTTGTAAAAATCAGAACAAATGAAATTATAGTTATTGAATATCCAGATTTTTTAGATATTGATGATACTAATTTCACTTTTCCCGATAATATATCAAAAAATCAAAAAAAAATTATAGATTTTATGAAAAAAATTTTTCCAAATGAATCTGATTTTGAAATAGTTTCATATATAGCATTACTAAAAGAAGAATATCCTAAAATATTTGATAAAATATTATGTTATAAAAAAAAATCATGTGATTGTAAAAAAAATAATAATTATATATTTAATAATTTATTACCTTTTAATAAAAATAAACAATGTGAAACTTGTAATGGTTCTAACAATTCTTTACCTCATGAAATAAAAAAAATTATTAAAAAAAATTTACAAAAAAATTTACAAACAATTATTATAGGACAAAGCGGTGTGAATGCTATTAATCAAGCTAATTTTTCAGTTTCATCTGGTGCTTTTTCAAGAAATGATTATATTCAAGTTAATATACCAGATTACATTAAAAATTTTTATCAACTCGTTAAATTTCTTGAGTTTTTACAAGAAAAACAAATATTATTAAATACAGAATTAATAAGAAATAAAACAAATTTATTACCACGTTATGAAAATATAACT
>JACCDO010879818.1_pt1 | contig 27120 bp, 13 predicted proteins | sample 7446101 | NCBI WGS metagenome assembly JACCDO01 (sample SAMN15323440, study PRJNA562643) | freshwater metagenome | isolation source: river surface water | place: USA:Blue River Watershed | collected 2017-08-16 | reverse complement strand
ACCCATCTGCGAATCCATCGTTTATCCCTTCTGCGAACCCATCGGAGAATCCATCTGCGAATCCATCCGCGAACCCATCGGAGAATCCATCGTTTATCCCTTCTGCGAACCCATCGGAGAATCCATCGTTCATCCCTTCTGCGAACCCATCCGCGAACCCATCGGAGAATCCATCGTTCAACCCTTCTGCGAACCCGTCATTCAACCCATCCGCGATCCCATCGTTTAACCCATCCGCGAATCCATCGTTGAACCCATCCGCGAACCCATCTGCGAATCCATCCGCGAACCCATCTGCGAATCCATCGTTCACCCCATCTGCGAACCCGTCATTCAACCCATCTGCGAACCCATCATTCAACCCATCTGCGAACCCATCATTCAACCCTTCGGAGAATCCATCGTTTAACCCTACAGTCAAGCCAACAACGTTTTTACCGACTCCTATTCCAGGCGAGCCAACAGTCGTCCCAAGTATAGCGCGCCCTAGTCTCAAGCCTACAAGTATTCCATCTTCTATCCCTACAGTAAAACCATCAATTTTACCAACATCCCATCCAACGTCCCATCCAACCCGCGCACCCACCTTCGCTCCACCACCTGATATAAGTAGTGTAACCTTGTCATTACCCAGCTCAACTACACTTGCAAAGTCAACAATTGATGTCTCTGTAAGTCTAGTTGAAGGCGATGCTTATATCTATTGCGCAGCATTCACTACTTCTACTTCATCGGTAACACCACCAACACTTAGTGAAGTCGTACGTAACGGTTACATGTTCAAGTCTTCCTCATCTGTTGCAACAACGACAATCTCGTCATTGATACCAGTAACAAGTTACAATGTGTACTGTGTGACTCAGTCTAGTTACGGCACTTTGTTATCCGAAGAAAAAATGTTAGCAACAAAGCAAACCATTGAAACTGCGTGCTGTAAAGCCTTGTATTTTGACTTGACAACTAGCACGTTGAAGGAAAGTTTAATAAGTCTCAATGCGTTGTCATTGTCCATCGAGTCCGCGCCATCTAGTGACCTAGTCATTGAAATTGGTTCAACTGCAACCACTGACTGCACTAACGTGGAAGGTTGCACTAACAACGTGTTTTATCCTGGTGCAATTTCACTGTCAACTGACAAGTTCAAGTCCAGTTATTCCATGACGTTGGTGACCGGTACACCAGATTTATACGATTTAAATATCACACTATCTGGTGCTGCAGCAGAAGAATACGAGGTTTCCTTCAGTAAAAAAGGTGATCAATTGAATGTAATCAGTGAAGACGCCGAGCCACCAGCACCCACGTTACTATCCAGTACATTCAGTGATGATGGCTCGTATGTAACGGTTTTGTTTGACTCATCCACGAATAAAGGCAAGTATACTAACAGCTTTATATGCACGAGTTTGCTCAACTTCAATGGTGCTTCTGCGGCAAAATGTACATGGACTGACTCGACGAAAGTCACCATCTCAGGGATTACCGCACTTGCAGTTGGAGATACTATTCAAGTCTTACCTGAGAAAATCAAGGCAAAATGCACTTCTTCTGCAGCCGATTGTGATACAAATTGGGATTATATGAGTAGTAGTACAGTTACTGTTGCAGCACCTGCAAGTCCCAAGATACCGGTTGTTTCAATCGGTGCACCCGCAACAATTGGTGGCTGCAACTCACTTACCCTTGACTTAAGTGCATCAACTGGTAACGGCGGTAGACCATGGCAATCCATATCATTCAGCATTGATAGCAAGGCAGAGAACGCGAGTATGATCGCAGACTACTTGAATAATAACTACGTCTTGTCCCCTCCAACGGTTATACCCAACACTTACTTTGCTAGAGGTGGTGCGTACGGATTTAGTGTAACTATGTGTAATTTCCTTGGCGCGTGTGGCTCCAACACATACAAGTTAAGTATTTCTAGTAACGATGATCCCGTTCCTGTTGTCAAGATAGCCGGTAAATCCTCCATCACAATAACACACGACTCTAGTTACTTATCACTCGTTGCATCTGCTTATACCGAGAATTGTGATGGAAGTCTATCAACTTCCAACCTAGGTTATTCCTGGTCAGTTGTTGGTCATTCTAGTGATGACTACAAACAAGTCTCGAAGGATCCTTCCAAGTTCAAGTTGAGTACAAGTAAACTAACCGTATATAACACATATACCGTGAAATTAACAGTTACTCACTCATCTGGCAAGTCGTCGTCTGCATCGGTCAGTGTCTACGTGGATGCCGCCTCTTTAGTCGTCGCTATAAGTGGTGGTAGCACCCAATCAGTCCGTATTGAAGATTCTATTGTATTGAGCGCAGCTGATAGCTATGATCCCGATCAACCTGGTCTACTAGGCAAGGCGGCGGGTATATCATTCACGTGGTCTTGTGTACAAATATCTCCAACATACAGTGCTTCCTGTCCATTGTCTTCTGGCATTTCTACAGATGAAACCTTTGAATTGTCAGTTAACTCTGAGTCCTTATTAGATGTAGCTGTATTAGTAACAGTTACTGGAACTAGTGGAAGCCGTGTGGTTGAAGCTTCAGCTACAGTTGTAGTGATTGATGCCGCAGATCCAATCGTATCAATAACGACTAGTTCGAATGAATTAACAAGTGTAAACGTGGATAATTCACTAGTAATTAGTGGTACAGTTGCGCTAGCACAGTCATGTGAAGCTACTTGGACCACTGATGACGAGTCCCTTGATCTATCATCGATAGCATTGACCGGTACATTTTCTCAACTAACTCCTGGTGCATTGCGCACAGTGAATCTGGTACTTAGTGCTAACTCGTTAGCGGAAACAGCATCGTATGTGTTCTACTTATCATGTGGTGCATCAACATCGTCTGTGGCTGTGACTACGAATGGACCACCAACTCCTGGACTTTTCTCGGTATCACCTAGTGCTGGCACCGAGTTATCAGACTCGTTTTTATTCGCTGCATCTCAATGGTCCGACCAGGAATTGCCGTTATCTTATGTGTTTGGTTTCCACTCGCCATCGGATTACTCACTCATCTTGAGTATTAGAAGTTTATCAGAGATTGCTTTTGCTTCGAGTACATTACCTGCTGGTCTTGCCACTAACGGCTATACCATCGTCTGTGTAACTAAAGTGTACGATTCATATGATGCCTACACAACGGCTACTTTCAATGTTACAGTTCAAGCTATAAGTAGTGATACAGACGCATTATTACAAGAGCAATTGAGTAATAGTGTTGGTAGTACCGACAGTGTGAAGCAAGTGTTGTCGTTGTCAAGTGCGATCTTAAATCGTTCTAATTGCACCACTAACTGCACATCTAAAGTTGCTTTGCGAGACTCGTTACTAACAAGCTTATCTGATCTCACAGCGTCAGAAGATGTTTCCTCTTTAACAGTAGCTGCTTGGACTGATAATTTGGCTGCACTTACCTCAAACAGTGCTGAATTGAGTGAGGATAGTGTAGTTGCAGTGCAAAATGTTGCGGCTATGGTTTTAAGCGGATCTAGCTCTGAAGGCATCTCCTATGAAACAAGTGCTGGGATATTGAGCGCATTATCTAATGCTGCAACTGTTAGTAGTGACAATACAGGTATTGCTGATCTAGTTAGCAGCTATGGTGACCTTGTCAGTAGTCAGCTATATGCTGGAGAGTCCCCAGTAACAAGTATACTTGACTCATTCCGTGTTACTGCAGCTGCTATCTCACCTAGTGATGGTACTGCCGTCATAGATACACCACTTACTTCAGATGAAATTGCAAATGGAATGAAATCTAGCTCAATATCATTAGAGACTGACACTTCATCCACTTCATCAGTGAAAGTTTCTGCTGTAACAATGCAACCATCTTTTGGTTCCTTCAATTCTCCAGCTTTGAAGCTATCCATCTCGGGCATGGAGGCATTGACATCATCAGCATCGAATCGACGATTGAGTACACCTGGTGCATATGTTACCATAGTACTTCAAAATAACGAGGCAATCAATACCACGATTGTTCCATCACCATACAGTCTATTCACTCAATGCAACAAGTATGACTTGCATGTTGATAAATATACTTGTCCTGATACTGGTTACGAGATCACTCACTCATGCCCAGGTGACGAGGCTACTTACAACATGACATCCTCTTGCCCTGGTTTGGGTTTAGCTGGGATGTGCGCAGAGCTCGATATGTCTAGTCAAACAACATCCGAGAGTACCTGTACTTTACTCTCTTATACTGACACCGACACTACTTGCTCTTGCTTTGTTGCAGTAACAAGTCGAAGACGTTTAGGTAGTAATGCAGAGGAACAGAGTGGTGCAAGTACCATAGTTGCCATGTCATCATTCGTTGCCGATCAATTTGCTGGTACTATTTCGAGTGCAGGTAGTATGGACTCGTTACAGGACTTCCAGAAGGTATTGATTGTTATCATCATGTTCAGCACGTTGTGGGCTGGTGGTCTCATCCTGTTATCAGGCTGCTTATTCCAACAAACTGTTGACTCCAAGTCTATTAATATGCAACAATTAGCTCATGAGCGCAAGAAACGGATGGCAGCCATGCAAAAATCCCCTATTGCCATCAAAGAGTACCTTACTAACTATGTCAGCAGTGTGATCCCTTCCGTGTTTTCAACTTCATCGTTATTCAAGAGGTTTGGTGATGAGTTATGCACTAACCATTCTTACTTCAGTCTTCTTTACTCGAATAACAAGTTGTCACGTGAGAAGAAGATGTTGTTATGCATTCAACTGCTTACTGTTCAGACCATGTTGATGTTCTTACTAGCTGTTTTCTATGATTTACAAGCTCCTGATGACGACGGTTCATGTGCCACCTTCCTCACGAGTGATACCTGTGTAGCACGCAAGTCTATGTTTGATAAATCACAGAGTTACTGTTCTTGGAGCGAAGTAACTGCCAGTTGCGCCTACCAAACACCGTCCTTCAGTATGTTGGTGGTCATCTATGTTGGTGTGTTGACCTCCATCGTTACCTCCATCGTTAACTATCCAATTGATCGTATTTTTGACATACTTGGTTCACCAACTGCCGTTGCAACTGTTACAAGCAAAGTAGGTTCCGAGGTTAGTATATTGAACAAAGTAAGTGCTAATGTATCCGAGAAGAAGCAAGTTGATATGTCGTGGAGTCGCGTCAAGAAAATGTTGGCAACGGAAAGAAAAGATATCCCAGAGAGCACCCGTGTTGCCTATGATCTGGCGCTATCCAGCATCGATATTGTTGCCAGCAACGTGCAGGAACAACAGCATAAAGCAAATGTGTCACGTCATGAGAAGAGACTTACTATGAAAGGTGATGATGCAAGTGATTCAAGTGATGATGAAGAGTTGTCGTCACCTACTCGAGAAGCTACTGTAACGGTTATATCCCGTCCTCGAAGAGGTAATAACCCACCAACGAAAACAAAAATGGCTCCAAGTAAGGATAGTAATGCAGATATAACTGTCCGAGGATTGTTTGACCTACTGAAGAATGATATTCACTTCCAGCGCAAGTTACTTCGTCCTAATGAGATCGAAGAGTATGACGCACAGTGGGGTATTGACCCAACTGGCGCCTTTGCTACTACAAGTACGTGGGTCAATAGAAGTCGTGCTGACATTGTCATTCAAGAACATCTTGCATTTGTTCACAAGCAAAAGAAAGAAAGAATAAGTAAATTACGGTTACTTCCTGATGAAAACAAGGGATTAGAGCTGTTGCACTTGTTTATTATGGACTTATTGGGTCAAAACACTGTTGCAGCCAACATATTCTTGCAGAAATCAGATGAAGACTTCAAGACAGTCAAGTGTGTCTCCCCTTCCCGCAAGGGATTAGCGTGGGCGGGACTCGTACTACTCAACTTATTTTTTGTTTACTATACTGTTTTACATGGCTACGTCAAAGGTATTGCATGGCAACGGGCGTTTCTGATTGCATGTATACTACAGCTACTCATGGAAGTGTTAATCATCAACACTATTGAATGCATTTGGATCAATTTTGTTGTACCAAATCTAGTTGTTAATGAGGTTCAAGACGCACTAAATGCCTTGAATATTGCCATCAACAAGGTTTGTAGTGTGTCTTACACCGACTCCCGGTTGTTTTTGAATGCACCAAACTTCTTATTTGTATCAACAAATTTATGTCGCGAGTTTCCTGACTTGCTTGAGAGCATCATCATCCAGTCTTACCACAGCTACTTACCTGGTGAGTTAGCCAAGAAATGGCAGTACCGGACTAATATCCTGACTAGCGAGACGGGATTCATGTTCAGATTACGCAATTTAGTGGTGTTTCTATCGTTGCTATTGAAGCTGCTTGGTACCACACCTTTCCTGGTGCAGAAGGTGTTTATTAGACTAACACAACCCGTTATACTCGCAGGGATCGCCCTTGCACTCATGACCTTGTTCTCTTCAACTACAAATATTGTGGTGTTTTCCGTTATTGTTTTCGTTGCAATTTTTGCTTATGGAAGTAGAATTTACTTGCGACATAGAAATTCTGCAGCAGCAAATAGTGACGTTAAACCAGTCGATGAAAACGTGGTTGAAGAAGAGGTGGTTGATGGGAATGAATCGAAAGAAAGCGAAAGTGTTGCGAATGCCAGAAGCAAAGTCGCCGTTGAGTTGGACGACTACTCTATCGGTGAAGACTCCGACTTCGAGGAATAATATCACATAACTACTATATTACATAACTACTATATCACATAACTATATTACATAACCAACAGTGCCCACAAGACACTGCGTATACATACACATGACATACTACACTGTTATTATTACAAAACCACCAGGACTATATAACCTATATGAAATAATCAAGTAATCAACTACCAATAAATTTCCTCTCTCCTTACTCACTTACTTACTCACTCACTCTTACTTACTCACTCACCTACTTACTCACTCACTTACTCACTCACTTACTTACTTACTCACTCACTCACTCACTTACTCACTCTTACTCACTCTTACTCACTATGCACTCACTCACTCACTCACTTGCCTTCATCACATCGGTACTTTTCGGAATTATTTCCAAAAAATTTATGAGAAAAAAATGATGTCAGTGCGATATTTGTGTCTATTTGCCGCCTTATTGGTCGCTAAGATTGCATGCTTCGGCTTGCATCCTTCCCGTTATCTAATGAGTATGAAGGTTGAGAATGGGGAGTATCCTAAGTCAATAAAGGCTATTAGTAGCAAGAAAGTGAAGAATGTAGTAGTATCTGCTACTTCGGTGTTGACTGCATGCTTTGTAGCTAGCAGTACCGCAATAGCAGTTGATGAGACGGTAATCACACGAGCTGATGTTGGTTTTATTGATTTGAATACTACTCAACCTGTTGTTACTGATGTTTGTTGGTTTGATATTCAAATAGGAGAATCAGATCCCCAACGTGTAGAAATCTCGTTATTTGGTGAGGTTACACCTATAACAGCTGATAACTTTAAATCATTATGTAAAAACAATTTATATCAAAATTCAGAAATATTCAGAATAATACAAGGATTTTCAGTGCAAGGTGGCAATACCCCAGTTACCGCAGATATTAAGCGATCCACAATAGCCAATATAGGTAAAGCATACTCAGGAGTACCGTTTAAACCTGAGAATTATAAAGTGCTACATAGTTACAAGGATGCAGGAGTTGTATCGATGATGAAGGATGTAAGAAGTGGTACTCAAGATAGTCGTTTCTTCATCACTCTAAATCCATTTGCTTCCTGGGCAGATGATAGATATGTTGCATTTGGAAGAGTGACTAAAGGCATGAACTTCATAAATGGCTTGCAGGTGCTGCCTGTGGTTCCTCCATCGAACTATCCCGAAACAGTAGTTAAAATAATTAACAGTGGAGTCTACTGAAACAAAATTACAATATAACTGTACAAATGTAAAAAATAATCAAGGTTGTTGCAGTAGCTGCGAATAATTTCCTCTGGGGTTGTTGCTGTTGAGCAGGGTACTGGAGGTTGGATGCAGCTCTATTCCGTTTTCTTCACTATTCGATACATGGTTACTACTACTACTACTTGGTGTTGGTTGAAGTATAGACTCTCTACAAGTAGGACATGTACAATTAACCCGCAACCACTCATCTACACAATTCTTATGAAACATATGCTTGCAATGAAGCAACCTCGCTTCTTCTCCCGCTACCATGTCATTCAAGCAGATGGGACACGTCCGATCTTGTCCAGGTGGAAGCTCAGTATCATTTTGTCCTATTGTTATCAATGGAACTGATGCAATGATGTCTGCAGATGCTCCTTGAGTATTTAAATTTGTTTGCATTCTAGCTAATAAACGTATCAAACAAGGTAGACAGAAGCAAAAAATAGGTACAAATGCTGCTGCTACTAAACAAGGGAGACATATCTGAATATAATTGATAATGATCATAGCTTGACATAGTTTATATATTGCGCTTACTTCTGGATGGACGCAAGAGTAGGGAGAGGTGCTGTCACTACTGAAACACCACATGTTGCCTATAACAAACCAAACTAGCCCTGACAAGTCAATAATACTTCGTATTTTCATAAATTTAGCATTTAATCTCGGTCTTTCTAGTAACCAACTTTTAAAAAAATACATAAAGGCTGCAATTACAGAATAAGCAGACATTCGTATAGCAGAAAATGATGACCATATTTTCCATCTAACAATATATGATGAATCACATTCATTAGGATCGATAGAATCATTCCAATGCGTCGTTAATATTACCATAGCGGCTATAATCTGTGGGATATTTATTATTAGTATCGCATATAATGCTATTTTTTCGGTTGTTATTTCATTATATCTTGCATTGATAACTGTTGGGTTTCTATTAGCGTTATTTGGTGTATTATTCTGTCTTAATTGTGATTGTGATATTCTTAGTCCTGAATTATCTGTTTGAATCAATAATTGAGGATAACCAGCTCCTCCTAGTTCTGCTTCTTGTAATCTTCGCGCAAACGCCGCATCACTATCAATGGTATGCAACGCTGCCATGCATTCAATCAGCTAAACTTAAAATATCAAATTCTTTGAGGCAAGTTGGAGTGGATTGGTGCCTTCCTCTTCTCTTCTGCTTCTCTTTTTTTCCGTGCAGTCGAGGGCCGTGTAGGTTGGTTGCATCAAGAGGATTAAAGGGGATTCTAGATTAATTCATTTGACCATCAGGTTGAGTTCTAAAGATTTTGGATTGAGGAAGTCTCTTGTTTTATCCTTCGAGTACTTAAGAAACTTTAGAAGAGGATTAGGTCTCAAGGGGGCCTGAAATACACGTTCGAATTTGCCCGAACACAGCAAGGAAGAACGTAATGCTACCTTTTTTCTTGTTACTTTTAGTTGTGTTACTGTTTGGTAATGCTGTATCATTGTCTCTCAATAGAACTCCCTTGAAGAAGCAATTTACTAAGTTAGCAGCATTAAATTCACCAATTATATCGAATAAATGGTATGTGTGGAGTGCATTGTCCATCGCTGGGTCACTTGGCTTGAATTTAGAAAAGACAAAGATTGGTGCTGCTCTGTCACCTCCCATAATAACAATGGCGTCGACTCTACTCGCCTGTAACACAGGTTTGTTACCTGTTACACATAACGTCTATAAAATAGTTAGCTCTTACCTAATACCGCTAAGTGTACCATTGTTATTGTTTGACGCTAATCTAAATGTTATATTTAAGACTACAGGATCATTGCTAAAAGCATTCTTATGTGGTACTATTGGCACATTTATTGGTAGTTTAATAGCATATATACTCGTTCCATTGAAGAATATTGCGGGATCAGAGAAGATAATTGCCGCTCTATGTGGCAGACACATAGGAGGTGCAATAAACTTCGTTGCCATATGTGATGTATTAAATGCTCCGTCTAATTTAGTTGCAGCTGCATTGGCTGCTGATAACGTTATTGTCGCCCTATATTTCTTATTCTTGTTTGCTGTTGCTGCACCATCAAAGGATGATTTTGAAGTTAAAAAGAATATAAAAGTAGTTAAAAGTGAAGTTTGTCCTCTTAAAACAGCTGGTATTATCCCTTTTTCAGCAGAAAACAATGAAGGAAGTGCTGTTGTCGATGAATCCTCTGTTACAAACATAGCACCTACTGAGATTGCAAGTGAAGTTGCATCAGCGCCGGAGCAGATTACTATTGCTTCAATGGCATCCTCTTTGTCTGTTGCTTTTGTTGTAGTAGCTATTAGTGAGATATTCCAGCATCTGTATGGGATGAATACTATACTCTCCGCATCTGTCATCACTGTGTTGTTGGCTACTCTATTTCCAACACACGTTGGTTCATTAAGCAAAAGTGGCTCTGCTATTGGAACGGTCTTTATGCAACTATTCTTTGCGGTAACTGGTGCTCAGGGTCATATCACTACTGTGTTGCGAGTCGCTCCTGGTATTTTTGTGCATTCTTTTATTCAAGTTGCCATCCATTTCTTGGTTGCAGTACAACTAGGTAAACTATTTAAATTACCATTTAGAGAGATCGTATTATCATCTAATGCTAACGTCGGTGGTCCTACAACGGCTAGTGCGATGGCGTCATCAAAACGATGGAAATCACTTATAGTTCCTGCTCTTCTAACCGGTGTGTTTGGTTATGCAATAGCTACAGTAGTAGGACTATTTTTATACAAGATATTGCCGTTGATCAAAGTATAATTGTTTATTTACATGCACATACTGTAACCTAAATATCACCCCAATATTGTGTGTCGTTGGTGGGTACTGCGGGAATATTTTCATTACTACCTGCTAACACCTGCTGACTGCGTCTGGTAACCCTCTTCACTAAGCCGTTGAATACACCGGCTAGTGTACTGCTTTGCTTGGAGTCAACGGTTGGTGCAGCTACCTGGATGTTGTCTAACACCGATTGTACATTAGATAGACTCTTTCTGCGTCCTGTTGCTCCGCCTTTTGTGGTGGTACTACTGGGGACGGTTTGTATTTGCGGATTTTCATTTTCCTGTCCACCTGCAGGAATTGTTTTAGCCTCTTTACTCATAGATAACCTTGATTTCCCGCTATTCTTTTTCACTTCGTTACCTAGAACTGTGTCAGGGATGACCAAAGTCGACTGTGATGTAGGTACTACAGCGATAACAGAGACTTTGGTATCGACGCCATCGATTGATTTACGAGACTTGGATGATGCTGTGGGTATAAATGATGCGCGGCGTTTCTTGTTTGCTTGAGGTACCACCGAATCAGCCACTGGAGTTGGTTTCACTTTCTCTTCAGTGAACATCATTGGTAGGTCCTCTTCCATGTCCTCATTCAATCCAAATAACCCAGCTTCCAAGATACTATCTGATAGTAAATTCACACTGTTCTTTGCTTCCATGGACATATCACTAGCTGCAATGTCATTAACTACCAACACTTCGTCGGTCGTTACAATCTCTTCTTCTTTAGCTCTTGGGCGCTTTTTAGCCGATGAAGTTGGTATAACTTCACTATTTTGCACACTAGAACTTAGTAATAAAGGAAGCGATGAGACTGGCAATGAGCCGTGTGTGGATATAATAAACCTCTCTAATTCCTCTACTCTTGCCTTTAATAAAGCGTTCTCTTCGCGCAACTTGATCTCGCGGTCCATCCAAGTGGACTCCTTAGTGTTCTCCTTCATTATTGGATTTACTTTAATATTTTTAGCGCGGTTAGCATACTTTAAAGTATTATGACTATCTTCAAATGTGGTGTGTGATGGGTTGATGTTGCAGATCATGACCAAGTGGCAGTTACCCTCTAAACTTGGTTTTAGTAAGTGAGTAAGCTTACTATCCCGATAATTTACATTATTTTTCTTATTTCCATTATTACCAGCTAATGCATTAATACAATTAGCTAATGCTAACAATGATTTATTGATATTGGCACCCTCTTGCAACCTAGCACCTCTATTGTTGGTGCTCGAAGCCCGTTCACTACCAGCTAAATCGATCAAGGATAGCTTGGAATCGGTGACAATTTCTCTTCCGCTGTCATTACGCCTGGTATGTTTCACTAATATTTGTAATACCGCATGACTTCGAGAACTTACTTGATTTGCCATAGTAGATTCTGTTTTCCTATTCTTGTTCCCCTCACTTAATAGCTCCATTACATCGCTGATAGCAGCAACCTTGCGTTCTGTAACACCAGCTACAGCAACTATTCCTTCTTTTTGATCTTCACGAACATATAAAATTTTACCTGATGTTTCAAGTAAATCGTACACTTGCTCATTATAAACTTCAATAAAAGTTACGAAAACATTCCATTCTTCACCAATTTCTAAACCTGTACTCTTCTTCTTCTCTATTTGGTTAAATAAATCCGTAACAGAATTTGGTATTATCCCTGCTTCAGCATTGCTAGCTGCTTCATCGGCTCGTGTATTACCAAGCATTGTATGTGTCTTGCCTGCTCCAGTAGCACCATATGCAAACACTGTCACATTAAAGCCAGAAAGTACATTAGGAATGAATAATTTTGCTGTTTTCTCATAAACATCGTACTGTGTCGCCTCTTCATCAAATGCACAATCAAATTGATATTCATTTAAACTCCCACTTTGAGATTTTAAATAAGCACCACTTGATGATCCTTTCTTGATAGCCACAATAGAGTTATTAATGACTGAAACGCAGCTGCTATGACCTCCTTCCCTTTCACTCGTCGATAGTGGGCGAATTCTTACTGCAACAACCATTTTTTGTTGATTGTCACCATCATGATTATCCACTGCACTCACTGCAACAGGCTCGTATGGAGCATGCACTATTGGTCCACTAATACTACTTCTTCGCTTCATATCTTGTCAAATTTTGTCATAATTTTTTTTTTTTTCATGACAGGTTACCGGTACTCAAAAATTAACGGCTATAATTTTGGTAGTGAGCATCACATCTAGCTGAAGGAAGAAGCAAGCTGAAATGGAAGTTGACAAGGAGAATGTACCATGCGTTAAGCGTAATATTAACGATGAAGTGCCAGGAAAAGCAAATAATTGTATGAAGAAAATGAAACTAAGTGAAGAAGAAATAAATATGAATGGTGCCCCAGTTGGGTCTATATACGATGTTAAGGTGCATAGTGACGAGGAAATCGTAACTTGTGATGATATCATCGTCTTGGATAATTTAGCACTGTTGACAGTTATAAATAAATCAATGACAGAGGCTAGCGAATGGATAGATAAGTATAGTTCAATAGAAATGACTAGAAAAGCATTATTAATGCCTGTTGATACCTCGTTGTATTCTGATGACATGATAATATCATTAGTGCAATTATTGCTAGAATCCGTCATGTCACTTCGAAGTTGTATTATCAAAAATGCTTTATTATGTGTAAATATATTCATTCAGAAATATTGTAATCACATTAATGAAGATCTGATGAGTGTACTAGTCACCTGTTTATTTAACCGTATGGCTAATGGGCCTAAGTTTATTGTAGAATTGGCTGAAAAGATTGTAACTGACATAATGAATGTATATATATCTGGTGTATCATATGTACTGGCGATTAAATGTATTAAACCTACATTGACACACAAAAATAGTGACATATGTAGTAAAGCTTATGCTATTCTTGGTAGCATTACTGTTTCCAAGATATCTTTAAATCACATCGAGCATTTCAAAGATATAATTGATGTATTGAGTAACGGACTTAATGCCAAGAAATTGAATGCGCGGGATGCTTGTAAAAAAGCATTAGTGCAGCTGGCGCGGTTGGTTGGTGATTTAGAATTTAATACTTTAGTTGAAAGTCTAGGAAATGAGAGTAAGATAGCCCAAATAAATCGGGAAGTATCAACAATGTTGCTGAGTAATAATAGCGAAAACATGGGTGATTTCTCGTCAATATTTGGCTTTAACAAGTCAGTACAGCCCATCGCTAGCAGTAAACCCATTAATAAATTTAAGTCTAGTAGTAGCATGGCCTCAACATCGTCTATTAGAGATCATATCCGTAAGAGTAAGTCAAACAATGCTAGTATCAATGGCAGCGTGGTGATAATCAATAATAACTCGAGTAAAGATCAAGTTATTGATATTTGAATGTCTAGTTATTGATATTTTGAATGTATTTATGTACAGTTTTTATATCTAATTTTCAAATTCTACACCTCTATCAACACTTCTGTCTGTATAATTATCGGTCGATTTCGCTTCCTCGTTCTCTCGTCTACGAAGTAAGAAAAATCTTTTTAATAGTGAACTCGATTCTTCTTCTAACAAACCATTGATTACTTCTATTTTATGGAATGGGTGCTTAAAATTATCAACCAAATCAATATAACTACCACATGCACCTAACCTGGTGTCCTTTGCTGCATACACAACTCTTTTTATTCTAAAAGATTGAATAGCACTCATACACATAGGACATGGTTCTAATGTACTATATAATGTGCATCCTATTAACCTCCAATTATTCTTAAATTTAGCAGCTTTGCGTAATGCATTAATTTCAGCATGCGCAGATGCATCACAGTCTTCTTCAACTCTGTTTCTAGATGCAGATATTACATCACCATTTTCATCAACAACTACAGCTCCAATCGGAACTTCTTTTTCTCGGAATGCATATTGAGCATGTTTTAATGCCAATTTCATATAGTGTTCATCAGGATTCTTGCTATTGTCAACTTCCACCGTAGATTGAAGTGAAAATGATACATTTTTAACATATTTACTGTAACGATGCAGTAGCTTAAAACTATTACAACGCAAACCAATCATAGCGAGGCAAAGTATACAGAGGCAGGTCAGACTCATCACTTGGATCATAACATCCAGCACATCCCTCCACTGGGAACTTCAATTTTTTTCCTTTTCGAGGTACTACGAGGGCCGGGTAGCAGTTGCTCCTCTGCAGTAGAAACCTTGGTTGTAAATAGGAGATAAACAATTGCTTCCAAGTTTTATTGTGTTGTTAGAGTGATTAATCAATTAATTCATTTAAAAAATTAGATGTGAAAATTTTGTGAGAGAAATCCCGGAATTCATGATGCACTTGACTTGGAACTTGTCCCAAGTCCGTCATACTATGACTCACAACAAACGAAGAACAGTTTATTAAATTTTAGCTTCAGGATATCATGTCTGTTGACGAATCTGCTCTAGGTAGCAGTAAAGCAATCGAGATCGAGATCTCAAAGGATACAATAAAGGATAACAAGGAGGTAAAGAAAACAAGTATGTTACTACGTCCTTGGCTTTGGATTTCAGCTATTATGGATACATATGACAGCAATGTGGATGATGATGATGAAAAGGAAACATACAAAACACCAAAGTTAAGTTATCTTGAAATATTTGTTCTTTTTTTATGGTTTGGATTTAGAGCATATGGAGGTCCAGTTGCTCAGATAGCATTAATGAAGCAAGAACTAATCGATGAGAAGAAATGGATATCACCAAAGCGATTTAATAGAGTGTATGCAGTTTATCAAGTACTTCCTGGTCCTGAAGCTACTGAGCTTGCTTGTTATTTTGGTTATATTGCAAATGGAAGAATTGGTGCTTTGTTAGGTGGATTAGGCTTCTTACTACCAGGCTTTTCTATGTTACTTTTATGGTCTTATATTTACGTTACATTTGGTTTAGATAACAAGTTTGTGCAGAAATCATTTAGATGCATTCAAAACACAATAGCTGCATTTATATTTAGAGCAACTTATAAATTAGCAGAAGGTGCAATTCTAGAACAGCCAAGTAAAAAATTCTCCTGGGATCGTTTCTTTTTATGTATATTCTGTTTCTTGACATCAACAATTGGGCTGAACTTCTTTATATCATTGGCTGTAGCTGGTTGTATGAATACATTCTTTGAGTTATATCATAAGGATAACAAAACATATTGGTATGGTCATTACGCAGCTTGGTTTAGTGGTGCATTCACCATCGGTATGTATGTCCTTTACGTAGTAAATAACGGTGTACCATCTGGCACATTGATCGGTGGTAATGCATCAGCATATTCCACAGATTCGTTAGCATCATTATTTCAACTTGGTTTAATTGCCGGTGCAGTTACATTTGGTGGTGCATACACATGCATCCCATTTATTTACTCTGCAGCAGTATTAAACGGTGGTTGGTTAACAAAACGAGCTTTCTTAGACAGTGTTGCTATAACCAATATGTTGCCTACTCCTCTGGTGACCTTTGTGACAATGATTGGCTTCGTTGGACACGGTATTGGTGGTGCAATTGTCATGACAATCGGTATCTTTATACCAGCCTTTTCATTTACCTTATTAGGTCATGAATATTTTGAAAAACTTGTTAATTTCCCATTAATACATCCATTTTTGGATGGTGTTGCCGCGTCCGTCATTGGCTTACTCATCTCCGTCGCATTCCAGTTTATTCAAGGAATTATTGTGATTGGTATTGATGCGGTTGTATTTTTCTTGGCTTTCTCTGCAGTGTTTCATTTTACTGATAAATACACTCAACCAATAATCATTATTGTCGCCGCGATCGCTGGTCAAACACTTTATTCAACTGCCGTTATCGAGCAGCTATCATAGATTTTACATTGTAGAAGAATTGAATTATATTTCTTATACTGTTTATAGTCAGTAATTATGAGTAATACCTTTTCTTTTCCTTGACTAACGGTTTCTAATCCCTATGTTCTTGTTGGATCTTCAGAAGATCTCAGCAAAAATCGAACTATCCCGTCGAGCATGTTTCTGCAGTTGCTACTTCTACTTGTACCCTTATTAGCGGTCTCTTATCAACTTGGTCTCAATGGCAGACGAAAGAGTTTGATGCGATTATATGCACAAGAAGATAATATTCCTAGTACTATTGAAGAATCCCCTTTCACTGGACAAGGATGTGTGTTGGTAGCATCTCCAAATGAATACAGCCATTTGTTCATGAAAGCAGCTATATTCATATACAATCATAATAGTGAGGGCACGCAAGGAGTTATAGTGGACAGACCAACAGCATTTACTATGGGAGAAACAGCGCCATCAATTGGTGTTTTCGAGGGAAATACTCTTTACATGGGCGGAGAAGATGGTGGTGATCTTGCTATAATGTTTCATAAATATACACTGAATGGCAGCTCTAAATATATTGGAGGAGGAGTATATACAGGTGGTTTACGTGAAGCTAAAGAAATGGTTACTGAAAGAAAAGCACATCCATTAGACTTTAAATTCGTATTTAATAATATTGAATGGGGTGTAGGACAAGTTGAAAATGAAATTAAACAAGGAAAATGGAGAGTTGTCACCGTTCCTCCTGACCTTATCCTCAAACAAACAGCTAATCAGTCACTTTGGAGCACTATCAACAAAGCATTAAAGTAAACACATGCACTACCTGCACACATAAACAGTCTATTTTTACATCTATTATTTACAATATTGATTACAAAAATAGTTACAGATTTATCGGATCTGCTATAGATCCCTTGGTTCCAGATAATGTTTTCTGTTGTGCCAATAGCTTCCTCAATTCTATATTGGGTTCCTTTTCACTGCAAGTATTGTAATTAAATGAGACATATCCTAACTTGCTTACACTTCCTTTCTTGTCATCTGTAGCCCAAGCTTTGGGGAACACCCAAGAGGTAGCTACTGCATCCTTCTGAACTAGTGAAAGTGAATCAAGTAGTGTCACTGAATACTCAACTGGTGTAATATTCGTACCGATACCGTTACTTGTTAACGCTAAACTTTCATTATTTGCTAATTTAATAAAAAGTTTCACTGCTTCTCGATGGTCAGGGTTCGTCAGATTTAAGTGCTGTAATTGCACGTCAGGAGTCACGGGTGACCAAGTATTCATAATCCCTAATCGATGAATAATTTCTGCACGAAGTGCGTGTGTAACACACTCATTATTCATAATAATCCCAAAATTATCTAGGTCCACAATCCGGTTGAATAGCAAGGCGATGCACGACACAATCACCACGTCGGGGGCTTTCCTGGCTATGTACTCGTTGATGATAAACAATATTTGGGAGCAGGAAAAGTATAGATTGTACACGAGGTACACCTCCAACTGCATCAACGACTCTTCAAACTTGGTGCATTCATACGCTAATTTTGCTTTCTCTTCAAGTTTTATATGATTTTTATAGTATTCATACTCATTAGACAACGTCTTGTTGGTCTTGCAACGACTCGTTAGGTAAGCAAATCCCTCCATCTTGTAAGTCATGATGTCAACCGCATACATGGGCTTGCTAAGGGCTTCTTTCCCTTCCGGGATCTGCACTACTTCATTCACCATGTCAATAATATCACTTCTTTCTGTACTTGCAATTGCATTATCAACTCTTTCATTATTTAAATATTGACGCAACACCTTCAACATGTAACCGATGTGTGCCACCTTGTACACGGCGTAAGAGGAGTCGAGGTAGTCGATCCAGTACAAACTCTCCTTGTTTTGGTCTGTTTTCACTGTTGTTTTATTCATTTTCTTCTTCTTTTTCTCTTCTGCTAATGCCATTTTAGCTAATAATCCTGTTTTTCTTCCTCTTATTACAGGTGATGTAACGGGTGATGATCCCGCGCTACTCGCGTTAGCTTCCTCTTCTGCTAATCGAAACTCTTCTTCTTTTCTCTTTGCTTCTTTCATATCAAAATTATCAAATATTCGGGTAACTATATCTACAAGAACAGAGTCACTACTGGGTTGAATCCCGGGTATAGGTCGGAATGTAGACACATAGTCAAAGGATACTCTGCCATGCGGTGTGTCATCAAGCAGCAGGGACGATGTTATTCTTATGTACTTCTTATTCAAGGTTTCATTTCTAAAGTTGTTCCAATCCCCAACCTGCGATGTGTCGCGAGTGGGATTCTCTAGTTGTGCATTTGTTTTATCTAAATTATTCAAAATTGCAAGTCTTATTGCAATATTTTTCTCTTTTTTCCTGGTTAAATCTAGTGAATAATGTCCGCTTACGTTGCCAGTAAACGTCCGCAATGAGTAGCCAATGTTCACACGCAGCTGGTACATCTCTGCATAAGTAAGGTTCTGGGCAAGGAACCGTGTGGTCTCAATACTATTCGATATTCGAGGTAAAATAGTCTCAACAATAGACACAACCGGATCTTTCGGGGATTTGAGCGTGTTAATCAATGTCTCCGCCTGGTCACACGTCAAAAACAGGTCATCCGCACTTATATTCATCTTAATTGCATCTGATTTATCAGTTTCTGAGGATCCCTCGGATAGGGTAGAAGTGAAGCTGTGCAACGACTCGTCACTCTGCAACTCGGCGTCCGAAGGAGGAAGTTTATCACAATAAAAATCAAATTTTATTACCCCATTCATAGGTAATTTCCATTTTTTTCCTGTTTCATCAAGCAAAGGTTGAGGTGTTGGCGCCGACAGGTTGGAGTAGTTGATGTACATCATGCGCACGAACTCCACCATGTCTAACTCGTTATTACCGTCGATATCAACACTTTTTATGATCCTTTGCGCGTACTTAGTGCAGTTACTTTGATCTGTTTTACCTGGCATTCCCAGCAAAAACAAGCAGTTACCTAGCTCCGTCACGTCTAATAACCCGGAGTGATCCGCGTCAACGATCATGAATATAGCTTGGAATATTTGCCCGAATAACATAGCCGTGTTGCTGCGCTCACTCAAGGGGACAAGCAACAAAGAGTTGTATACCTTCGAGATAACAGAGTTAGAGAAGTTCAACTTCATACACGTACTCAATGCTTGCAAGGCTTCATGTGCTTTGCGGTACTGTGACTCAGGGATTATTTCATTGTTATCACCATGTTTTCTTCCTATATCAACCATATTATTAACAGCTTGAACATATTTATGCCAGGGATCAGCGCGCATGCTATCAAGACGGTTTCGCTTCAAGGTAATAACATCCCATGAATGACTGAATACATCACTCTTATACTTGATATTACTAAACTCTGCGTTGGACTTGGCATTAGCTATTAGTACAAGGTATGATGCAATAGCATGCTGGTAAGGTGCATCCAAGTCTAACTCATACGATCCCGATGGGTTAAAGTAATCAAATAGGTCGGACTCGTGGTAGATAGTGTTGCATTCACGGTAGCTAATAGCTAGCTTACGATTGTTCTTACATGCTTCACGCATTGAGCGCAGTAGGTACTTACAACCGTGTTTACCAATACAGTTTCCATTCAAGTTTAACTCAACTATTGACTTGTTTTCCTCTAAAACATTAGCAAAAGTAAGTGTTCCTTTAGGGAAAATATTACAAAATGAGACATCTAGTTTGACAATAGAATGGTTGGACCGCAGTGAGTGAGCAAGGTACTGCGCGGCGACATCCCCTAGGTTATTCTGCTTCAATATCAACACTGTAAGAGTCTGATTAACTCCTAATGCTTTAGCTAAGGTAAGTGCTGACTCTTTTCTGATATTATTCCAAGATAAATCCAAGTAAGTAAGTACGTCATTCAACCGTAAACACTCGGCAATCCCGACTCCGCCCGTGACAAAAGAAGGGATTATGTCGTTATATTCTTCTTTACCACCAATTAAATTATTAGATAAATTGAGTGAAGTCAAGCTTTTGTTGTTGTATAACGACTTCATGAAGTCCGCGCATTCTCCGTCGTCAATATCCGACTTGGACAGCAACAGCTCTTGCAGCTTGCAGTCAATAGAAGAACAATTTTCTTTCAACATATCAATACTCATGTTATCTAACTTGTTATCACTCAAGTTAAGAGAGGTAAGAGGTGTGTGCGACTTGAGTATTGACCCAAGTATGAGCTGCATGCTGTCGTCAGTGAAGCGGTTGCCTGACAAGTCCAGCGAGGTGATATCGTGACACAATACAAGGGCTTCACCTAAACATTTTCCTTTTGCGTCACCTAATCCCTTATTTTTCAAATTTATTTTAGTTAATTTGAAATTATCTACTTCAAAATCACAATTATTCATGCTAGAACTAATGAGTAACTCGCGGATTGCAAATGGGATCACATTTTGCTTCAAACACTCACGAAGCATTGCTTTGCGAGGTGTTAACTCAGCAAAATCTTCGGGATATGCAAGACTAAATGGATCATCATCTATATCATCCATATTACCTCTGCTTTTCACGCTGTTGCGAAACATAGAAGCGTACTTACCTTCTCGCTTTATTATATCGTTTATATTGTGGTATTGAACACGGTAATCATCTTTAAATCCAACTAAATCGGAATATGACATGGTAGCTGATACATGTGACTGTAAATCCTTTACTTTCCTCTGTCTAACTAGCTTCCCAGTACCTTTTGAACTCAACTTAGTGGCATTACTATGATACGATACTTCTTCATAGTCATCATCGTTGTCATGGATATCAGTTTCTACTTTATCTGTTGGATGAAGAAATTTACCGACTCTTTCGTAATTACATTTCAATGAATTTGTTGAATAATAATACTTCTCGTACTCCAATGCCACTTCTCGCTTTAGTCCAGCTTTGTCTATGTCCAACAAGCCAGTCTTATACTTATCTTCGGCTAATTTTTTACGATTATTTCTACTTACAAATATTGCATTATCCAAATATTCTTCGTTATTTCTCCGAGAAGAAGATTTTTCATTCAAACCAACGTAAAAATCAAGCAAATTTCCCAACTTCTTCTCGTCTTCAGAAGTTACTTCGCTTTTAGTTCGACGCGATCCAACTATCATGATGCTGCAAATACTTTTACTTGAGATTATTCACTCATACCAGAGAGTAAACCATAAAAATCTTATTGGAGACTCTAATTCCCAGGGTGTCAATGAGTTTTCTTGACTAGTGATACCTGTAAAGCTGACTGTCAAGCCGGGTAATTTCTTCTTCCCTTTGGAGAGGAAACGATTTTTCTTTTTCGGACCGGCTCCGGGTCGGAGTAAGTCCACACCCCAAAAATTGGAAGTCCAAAATCAAAATTTCTCCCTTTCTTCCTTGGTGTTTCGCCTTTACCGACCACAACAATCAGTTTCTTCTGCAGTAAGAATCGCTCTTAAGTATATTTGATTAAGTGAGTAGAAAAATGTGGCAACAAAAGACGATGCAATGTTTCGTAATGGATGTTGCAAATAGCATGCAGTCGCCAGTAGTATCAACTTCAAAAGTAGCCAAGATTGATGTTGGAAAAGCTATAATTATGCATCATATCAGTATGAATATTGATAAAAAAACTACAGAATATGGTATATTTACCTACGGCGATAAGATAACAAACAATTATTTAAACCAGAATGAAGTGGGATATAATAACGTGAATGAAGTATTCGCCATGACGCCTAACCCTGGTGCGGAGATACTGAATGTAATCAACGATAAAATTTCTATTGGTATTGATAATAGTGATTTAGTTGATGGAATAGCCACGGGATTGGACTGTTTATTGCGATCAAATGCAGATAAAAAATACAATCGTAATTTAATTTTATTAACTGACGGCGAGAACGCATTTGCCGGCTTCGACGATCTCGAATCCTTAGTTGAGTCCATGAAGGCCAATGCCATCTTCACCTACATTGCATTCATCGGTAAAGTGAATGAAAACTCATCAAATATCAAGAAAGAAAACAAATTATGTCTTAAAAGCGTTGCTGATCAAACCGGTGGGATGTTTATGGAGGTAGAAAACGTGGGCGACTCGCTGTACTTGACTGCGCAACAGATTGGTTTCGGTGTCAAACCTGTAAAATCTAAAATTAATTTTGAGTTAACACCTACCATCAAAATTAGTTGTGAAGTCTGGGGGAAAGTATCAAGTATGAAGAAACCAACGGCAAAAAAAGAGGTAAAACCAGAGAAAATTGAAGCATCTCGTAGTAGTGATGCTCCCGTTAGTACTAGTACATTTGTCCCCGCACCAGCTGCCATCACACGTGACACCTCGTACCGCCGAAGTGATGAACCTGATGATATCTGCGGCGAAATAGATATCAACGACACTACCAAAGGATACAAGTATGGCACGACGTATATCCCAGAGGCGAGTGTTGACACGCGTATCTTCATTGTCCCTGGCGCCTGTAAGATGCAGTTGCTGGGCTTCCAACACAAGGACAAGGTCCCAAAGTATCAATATCTTGAGAAAACTTTAATCTTGCAAGGCATTAGTGACACCGAGAAGTCAGCAAATGCGTCATTAGATGAGTTATCATACGCCGGTAGAGCGCAATTTGCTATCCTTCAACTTTCGGTGGCAATGAGGCGATTAAACAAGGTTGCTATAGCTAGGTATGTGAAGAAGGAGGACGCTGATCCCGTGTTAGTTGCAATATCTCCACCTGAACGGGACGATGGTACACTTCTTGTTCATCGATTACCTTGTCAAGAAGATTCTAATATGTTTGTATTTCCATCATCAGCTGTTCGTAGTAAAATAAGTGAAGATAAACAAACGGCTATGGGTAACCTGGTTGATTCCATGACGATCGCGCCTACCCGACGTCATCTAACCCCATATAACCACTCTATTCACACGTTTTTACAACAGCTACAGCAGCAAGTTTTACGTCATCCTACCGCAGTACCCGTCAATGAGTTACTACCTGATCCATTCGAGATAATTAATCAATCCACCGCGTTAACGGCTAGAAAAGAACTTATAAATGAAAATTTAAAGAAAGTTACAGAGTTATTTCCGTTAGAAACAGATGAAAAAGCAAGCAAGAAAAGGACTTATTGGACTGATTTAACCATCAATGAAGACGGCGATGACGCTGCGCGCACCACTAAGCAAGCAAGACAAGAAGTGAGTGAATCTAAAGAAACAGAAATAAAAATTGAAGAAAATTCAGAAGAATTTATGAAGAAAACATTGTTGAAATCATTTACTGCGAGTTCGTTAGATCCGTTGACGACTTTCGGCAGCCTGTTGGCGATCCCCTCCATGGATCCGGGTGACATCAAGGTTACTTTCACAAAAATATTTGAAATTATTGAGTATAATATAGTATCTGGTGCGTCATCGCCATACTATCGCAAGGCAATAGAGTGTATTACACATACGCGGGCAAAAGCTATTCAACTTCAAATGGTTTCCATGTTCAATGACTTCATGGTGAACTGTATTCAATGCGGGATAGTACAAAGCAACCGACAAAAGCATAACGAGTTCCTACAAATGATGATTGAGAAGAAAATAACATTGATTTCTGCTGTGGAAAGCAGTGCAAGTCATGTTACCGTGCAAGAAGCAGATGCTTTCTTAACTATACTATCAGCTAGTGATACACCACAAAATTATGTAGCGACTATATCAAGTACACAAATTGCCGATCTGGATTTGGATGCGTTAGAATGAACCAGTGAAATGCCTTGTATATTGTTCTCATGCTGTATATCTATACTTTGTGATTGTTGAGGAATTCTGCTTCTGCTGCTTTAAATGAATCTGCAAAATTATTATTTCCTCTTTCTGAAATAGTATTTACGTCGATTTCTGCATCACCTTCAAAACAACATTTCCACCAATGAATTGCATTTGGTATAGGTGATTTTTTGGTTATCGTGATGACTAATACTCTCGTAGTATCACATGTTATAACCTCCCAATCATCAACTATTCCATCACTTGTCACTTCAATATCATATTTCAATAGTTTCTCAAATATTGAACGCTCTTTATGTATTACATTCAACACTTTATTTTTCACTATTACTTTCAACTCAACACCTTTAACAGTAATGGTATCAGGTAAAATAACTCGAAGAACTACTTCTTTTTTATCTTGTGACCAGATATAATTATCCATTTTTGCACCATTTTTGCTCCATTCACTATTATTTATAGCATCTATTTTCTTGCTTGTTACTCGAGGCACACTGTCAACTATACTAGCACCATTTGGTCCTATTGTTATGCTCTTTCCTTCACTCAATCGAGTCACTTTCGGTGCCAAATTATTATTACTACCTTCCTCCTCATCATCGTCAGATAAACATAACGAATCCCATTTACTATAATCAACCATCACTGATGAAATTCTTGTTGCGCTTCCTTTTTATTGACGATAGAAATTTCACAAATTTTGGTGTTGGTACCGGTCGTGATAAAGACCAGTTAAGTTTCAACGGATCTATTTGGGCGCTTGAATAGGGACGTGTGCAAGGGAGCAAACAATACAAATACTACTTATTTACACTAATAACATAATAATCACTTATGTATACGTCGCTCAAATGCTAGTGACTGCTCTAGAGAGCACTTCAGGTTCTTGTTCTCCTGTATCAGCTGCATAATATCGCTGGTTGCGGACGCCAATAGCCGTTGGTTGTCCTTGTACTTACTCATCAAGTTATCAGTATCTTCATTAAATTTAGTAACTAATATTTCAAATACTTTAATTTTATCATTTTCTCTTTTATCTTGTTCAATATGTAGTTGCTCATTGTGTTGCCGTTCCATTTGCTCCATTTTCTCCTGCAACGACTTGATCACTGCCTCTTGCGACACTTCGTTATTCTTATACTTTTGTATTTCTTCATTAAGTGTAGTATTTTCTGCTGTAAGTGTTTCTAGCGACACCTCTGCATCAGTCATGCGACTCTCAATGTCATCAATATATTGTTGCAAGGTCTTGTTCTTACTCATCACGTCATCATTGCTATGCTGCAAGTCCTCTACTTTCATCTCTAACAACTTGATTGTTTCTGTTAATTTTAATATTTTCTCTGAATGTTTTGATTCTAAATCACCTTCTAATGCAGATTTTTCTATATCTAACAATGCTCGCGCCTTTGCCACTTCCTGTTCTATCAACTCTTTTGCTTTCGACCTTTCTTCTTCAACAATTTGAGCTCGTAACTTATCATTCTGATCTAATAAACCTGCTGTTGCTACCAATTCACCTCTCTCACTAGTGATTTCTTCTTCAATAACATCTAAATTCTCTTTTAATGATTTTAATTCTTCACGTCGCTTCACCCACTCGTTCTTACTAGCCTCAATACTCGCTAGTAAACTTGCCATTTTATTCCCTATTGTTTCCAACAACACACTGCTTTCATCATCCTTTTGATCCACTAGATTGTCGTACTGTCCTTGCTGTGTCTGGTACTCCACCATCAGCTCATCAAGCTTACTACGTAAACTATCATTCGAGTCTTTATATGCCTTCATTTTCTTTGTTATACTAGCTTTTTCGTTGGTTAACCGCTTGATGTTCTTCATTATATTCACCTTTTGATCCTTGACCGTGGTCATCATGTTGGATATCACTGTATTCATGTTGGATTGACGCTCTTCTTCAAGCTGTTTCGATAGTCGTTCTCTTTCTTCCCATGCACTTTTTTGTGCTTCTTGTAATTCCTTGAGCTTTCTTTCTGCTTCTTGATCAACAACACCTCCACCACCGCCTTGTAATTGTTTTTTTAAATTTTCTATTTCATTTTTTAAATCACGAATCATCCTCTCTTGCATATCTTCATTACGCACAACCACATTCTCAATACTCTTTGCTCGATGTGCATACTTCAATGTAGATAGTGTTTCGTCATAATTGTAATCGGCAGGAGATATTGCCGCCAACATTACTGTTGCAGAGTTACCACCTAATGATTCTTGTAGTAATCTAGTTAACTTACTATCACGGTAAGGGATATGTCTCTTCTGTCCTTTGCTCGCCGCTGTCTCGGATAGAGCATTAATAACATTACCTAGTGCCATCAAAGACATGTTGATATTGGCACCTTCTTTCAGGGTAGATCCAGTGGCACCTGTCTTGTTCGCACGTTCAGATCCAGCTAAATCTACTAGATTTAATTTTGCTTTCACAATTTGTTCACGTGTGACACCACCCTCTAATTCCGTAATTGTCTTTTGCTCAATTTTAATTGTAAATACAGAATGAGATCGAGAGGATTGTTCATTCATATTCGTAGCAGCTACTCTTCTTACTGTGTTACCTTGATCAATCAACCTATTTATGGATGCGGCATCTTTGACAATTAATTCACACAAACCTTCTACGTAAATTCCCTGCTCCGGACTCTCTCTAATTTTCAGTTGAATCTTGTCGTTAGGATTCAGTAAATCTTTAATGTTTTCATTATATATTTCTAAAAATGATATTGACACGAGAATTTTGGTATTATTATTATCATT
>JACCDO011473138.1_pt1 | contig 27123 bp, 15 predicted proteins | sample 7446101 | NCBI WGS metagenome assembly JACCDO01 (sample SAMN15323440, study PRJNA562643) | freshwater metagenome | isolation source: river surface water | place: USA:Blue River Watershed | collected 2017-08-16 | reverse complement strand
TAGGAATCGCACTTATATCTGTCTACAATGGGGTGCAGTGGCAGTAATCTTAAAATGGACTATACGTTGGACGACGGATGCAGCGTGAACCGTGCCAATGCTCCTCATGATACTTATAAAACAAATAAAGTAAAGTTTGGAAACAATCAACACGAAACAGCGTACCATAGTTGGACACCTAATGATGGTGCCGAGAAGCCCGTCGGAATTGTGTGCATATCTCACGGAGTTCATGAGCATGGATTGAGATATTATTCATTTGCTCATCAGCTAACAAAAGTGGGCTATGTTGTATATGCAATTGACCACGTTTCTCATGGAGCTAGTGGCAACATGAAAGATACTCGAGGATATATTGAGAATTATCAAGTATTAATTGATGATTTCTATCATTTTATTAAGTATGTCAAAGAAAAATATGATGCAAAAACTCCTTGTTTTGTATTTGCTCATTCGATGGGATCATTAGTTGGTACATTAACAGTACAAAAGAAAGATGATGAAGGAAATCCATTAGACATAAGTGCTATAATTTTATCAGGTCTTCCTATTGCTCCTGGGGTTGGTGCTGCAAGTCCATTTGGTGTCAAATCGTTGTATCCTGTAACAAAATTATCATTTTTTCCTAGTTTAGTTGCAGCATTAACAGCAATTGCTCCAAAAGGCGATGCTGCACCTGTTATATTCGAGGCTATTGTTGGTAATGAAGCCGCTAGAGAGTCTTTAAGACGCGATCTAATCCGAATTGACAGACCACTTTATAATAAGACTGCATATGAACTTGTTAAGATGATTGAAGTTATCAAGACTAGCATACCCTCATTTAACTTACCTTTCTACGCCCTTCATGGTAAGGGTGACAGCATAGCCTTACCTGAAGGCAGCGAGCAATTCTATAATAATGCGTGCACTCCAGCGGAAGAAAAACGTTTATCAATTATTCCAGATGCATTGCACGAATGGTTACATGAGTCCATGGGTGAAGAATATGTTAGCAAGGTAATTGAGTACTTTGACGCCATCATCAAGTCCAAGACTGACGCAGGAAGCAACCAAATTTAATAATTTATTGTATGAGATTGTTACATACATAATACAAGTTCTATTCTTCATCATCTTCATCCTCATCCTCGTCATCATCATCATCGTCGTCACAAACGAATGATACAAACTTTGCACTACTCGCCTTAAGAGCATCCAAATCAGCAGGTACTAGTGCTGGTAACAGTGACACTGCAACTGACGTACCGTTGTACCAGTCCTTGATAGCAGCTTCATAACCAGCATGTAGCTCAATCTCTGGATCACTTGGTGCAGATTTTATGGCTATTAATTTTAAAAATTTATCAAAATATTGCGCAGCTGGAGTAGGCTCTCTAAATCGTTTGCTGAAGGTGGTGCATAACCAACACAACAGCTGTATCGCTTTCACTGGGTCCTGGCTGACTAAACTGCAACGTTTTAATGAGTTAATATCGAAACTTCTGTTATTCACATTACTAAAAAGGGAGCACATGATCAAGAAATCAGTGTCACATTCTTGCAAGTTGTCGAAGAGAGACACAAGGATTCCAATCAGTATATTGATCCTTGTGCTATTAGGGTTAACCGCCTTCCACTTGTTTGCTATCTCAATTGTTTTCACTACAGCATCAACCCAGCTCAAAGTTTTATCAGCTTCAGACCAGATGTCACTGTAGTTGCTATCCTGCTTTTGAAACAAAACCAGAAGGTGAATTAGAGGTTGGTCGCGACTTGTCAACTGCGAGTACGCTTCTTGTATTTGGGCGACAGCAGTGAATACATTGGCATCGCCATTTTCCTCATAATGCGCATGAAGACGTTGCACTGCACGTTGGAATGCATCATTTCTGCTGACAGGAAAACAGTTACAAGTTTCTCTCGTTGTCGACGAAACTCCTTCGAGGCGGTGACATTCCAACTGAATATTTTTAATTGCATTTTCAAGTACCTGGGCACTTTCATTGTCTGCATTCTCCTTCTTCCAATGATGAAATTTGATCATAGCGGAAGCAACTGATGCATTAAATCCCTGGGAGCTTTGAGCAACAACATCTGATGACACGTTAGCAAAGTTAATTTCACTGCTTACTAGCTGCAACAAGATCTTTCTAATATGCGCAAAAGTCATCCAAAGCAATAGAACAACAGTACTATAGTACTCACTATTTGGCCATAAAGAGTTGTGCGCGATCTTCACAACAGTACCGAAGCGATAAATTCTATCTTGTAACTCTTGCTTTTCAACTCGTGATAATTGATTCAACACATCCAAGTTTTCAGATGTAACAGCATATAACAACAACCCATCTAGGTCAGAGAAGGGAGCTACTGGACTACGCAAGTGATGGAGGGACTCAGGGATACTACTCCATAACTCATCGTATACTTGACTCCATTTAGTTAATATTTTTTCTCTTGATTCATTGCGATAAATACCATTTTTATGCATAGCTTTGCGATAAACAGGGATGCTGTCATCGTCGACATCGGAAGCAACGGTTTCGCGGTAAGGGGTTCGGTCCAAAAATTGTAACAAAATTGCTATAAAAGTGTAATGAAATTGTTCCAATAACACCTTGTCGCTTCTACATTGAGCTAATATCTCTTCGTGTAGCAGCGGGATTGCACGCCCAAAAGTAAGTGCTTCACCTATGTTGCCACGCAATTCCCACATCATACACAACACTTCATAAGGCATATGTTCTGGTATTGTCAATCGACCATCTTGCTCCTGTTCAACAAAACCTAACTCTAATAACTTTTGTTTGGATTCAACAAGAGAAAAATTTGTCGATGCATCTAGTGGTTCACCACGACAGTACTCTTGAAGGTAACGTCCACCAAGTGTTTCCACTCGACCCCAACCACAAAATCGTTCACTCAAAACACCCTGTAAACACATAAAATCATGCTTAGGATGGTAGATACCTCCATTGACTGGCTCAATTGCACCAAGCATCAAACGACGAATAAAGGTTGGACTGGATCCCGCGTACACAATATTACCTTGCGTATCTAAGCCACGTCTACCAGCTCGACCAGACATTTGTTGAGCTAATAAAGGAGTTAATTGATTATTCATTTCACCACAGAAAACACATGTACGAAAAGGCATGTTGACACCAAAAGCAAGTGAATCATCTGATATAACTAAACCTAATTTACCTTCACTTGCAAATCGTTGCACAGCTCGTCGGTAGTTGTGGAAAACCACACCATTTAAGATGAGCCCAATACCTCGTCGTAACCCACGCATTAACGCATGATTCAATACTTCTGGATTTAAACCTTTCAACCGTTTTTGTCTCAACAATTCTTTATGACGTGGTGTAAAACCGTCAAGTCTCTCCATGTCGTCACTCACATTTAGTAACTCACCGTATTGAATTTGTGAACAAAATAATTTGAAATGAGGATGTGGTTCGTCTGTATCTACCTTGAAAAACTGGTCATCGTGTGGATATACTTGGATTCTTCCCGCTTGTAAGCCCTCGCGAATAGCTCTTTCATCGCCACCACAATTAGCAATTTCCTTGATATTCACCAAGCGATCCGCGTCCAACTTCTTCTGTTTATCGATGTAGTAATTAGGATATCTATTCTGTTGCTGGAACTCTAAACCAGCTAAAACTTGTTGAAATAATGCAATAGCATCGAAGGTATTCAAGTGAAATGCGACAGCAGGTAAGAGTTCCTTGCTCTTCAATGTCAATGCTAAGTCGCATAAATTGAAGTCATGCTTATCCACATCCTCAAGACGGAATCGATAAAGCAACTCTTGTGTTTCTAGTGGATGTGTAACAGCAAGCTCACTTATACGTGATTTGACATAGTCTTCGTAGTCTTTACTTTGCTTCAATGTAATGCGCGCACTGTCCTTGAAGAATCTGTTGGGGTCGATATCCATGATATCTGCCTTTGGATACAGCTTGTATATGGCTTCCCACACACGGTATGTGTCGACTGAAGTCATGGATAACGCAGATTGCTTCAATAACCCAGAGCGCAAGTCGTTGATGCTGTCAACAGCAGCAAGAGGATTCAGAGGTATTAGTTTCTCTCCGCTGTTATCAGGACGCCACACGTATCTTTGAAGGTTGATAAAGCGAACTTCGTGAGTGATCATGTTGATGTGTTGACGCATTTGTATTTCAGGTGTTACTCCTGGAGTTAAATCAACATAAAGCTTTACTAACTTATTTTCATCAGCTAAATCAAGTAAAGCATCTGCTTTCTGATACATAAGTTGCTGCTTACTTGGATGGCAATCGCTCCACTTACTGTGTATATCTTCCTTCAGCGACTTTACAGTGTAAGTTTCTGGGTTGAAAGAGATCACGATATTACTTTCACTCTCTAATGTTTTAACGACTTTAATCTGTGCAATCGGTACATTAGCACTTGCTTCTACCGCAGAAGCTATAACAGCTGGCTCAACCACGTTCAATACTTCCACACCATTAAGTTGATCACCTTTAACTCGTTCCATCCATAAACGTAACTGTTCTGCATTACCAATAGTTGCTGATAAAGCAAGGAATTTACAATTCATGCATCTAATAATACGTTGAAGTGCGTCACCTTCACTTCCATTAAGGGAATGAACTTCGTCATAAATAACCCAGTCAAAATAATCAAAACCGCCAGGAAGGATGACATATTTGGCTTTACCAAATGTTTCACAATCACCAACTCTACCTCTTGGTTTGATCAATGCACTTTCTAGTGCTCGAGGTGTACCAACAACAATTTGAGGCATTACTCCTATTACAGTCATAGGATGAAAGGTCAATTGATCCGTTACGATTGCAACATTGGTATGATTAGCATTGTGTAGTAAACGAGAGAAGTAGGCACCAACTTGCCACACGAGAGCTGTTGAAGGTACGATAAACAATACACGTTGGGTTCCATCTGTAAATGTATCACGAAATAATCGACGATTTTCACGGTCATCTTTGGCAAATTCAGCTGTTGGAACCTTGAGCTTCGCCTTCATTCGCTCAATATATCTCTCGTGTTCATTGCCTCTGAGTGTACCATATTCTTCTTCTTCAACTTCTTCAACTTGGTCATCTTCTGCACCAATAATCTCATCATTATCATCAGCGTCACCTTCATCTGCTTCATCTTCATTACTTGGTCCAATATTAACTGGTGCAACCTTAGTATCCAACGCACTAGAATCTCTTTTTGTCAGTGCAACGAATGATGACAACATGGTCTTACCAGATGAGGTTGGTGCACAAATGATGACCGATTTACCAGATTCAATCCATCGAATCGCACGCTTCTGCCATTCATCTAATTTATACGAGAAGTGATACTTGGACAATGGTGGCAATGTATTACTCATGTCAACCAACTGAAATTTAATCAAATCTTTCTCTTGTGCTAATATACTCTTGGCTTGATCTATCAAAGGTTTAACTTTCTTGTCGAATGAATCGTAGATTAAGTCGACATCATCCTCCTTACGAGGCACGTCAAATTTCAGTAAACCGATCTCTTCAATCGCCCAGTAAATTTCAAAAATATCCTTTTTAGGTATATCTTTTCTTAGAATATCATTTGTTTCATTGTATTGAACGAGAGCCTTCTGCAGCAACTCTACTAGGTATATGAGTCTACCAGGAGTACTCTGTAAGACACCCATACGCAGATCTTGAAATGCATTTGATTTTTTATAGTTTCTTATTTTAGTTATATCGTCGTCAATTTCTTCACTAACATGCTTCACTTTCACAGCTAAAGAGGTCTTGGATGATTGATCCAAACCACCAGAAACATCAAAGCCAAGATATAACACAATTCGGCCTTTACTAGGCACTTCAATGGTAACTGGATACATGATTTTGTTATACATTTCTGCTAACCCTCTAGTCAATATCATGTAAGAATCCGAGTCAAAATAGACTAGATGCCACTGTCCAATATCTTCGAATATTGCGGCTTTAGTCATGCGAATCTCATTAATAAACGAAGTCCGTAACTTCGACAAATAATCAGACGTTTGTTTCTTCAAAGTCTCTAATTTCTTATATAATTCATCCTTTTTACCTTTTATTTCACTTAAAAATTGACTTAATCCATTTTCTAAGTCAATTAACATTACATCACTAGCACCAATTGCATCTGATACAGGTTCTAGAATATTAAAATTTTCTGCTGCACGAGTTACTGCTAGTTCACTCTTAGAAATTGCTGATTCAATTTTAGGAAAAACAGCTTTAATAGTATTGCTTTCAAGTATACTAGTAGCTGATCCTTTCTTCTTTTCTTCATTATTCTTAAAAAAGTTATCTATTCTTTTTAATGATTGATTCAATCTTTCTAAACATTTTATAGCACTATCTTCACCTCCCAAATTTGATAATGGTCTATTTTGTAATTCTTTCTCTAATTCTGCAGCTTTTTCTTTCAACCAAACATCATGAACATTCACTACACTCTTTGGTGCCATTTCAAGTAATTGTACTCCACCAATTGGTTTTTCAATCAATACTCTTTTCCTGTCAATGCGACCAGGCACAAGTATTCTGGGAAATGCTTGCCATTCTACATCACGTCGCAAACTAAAATATTTATTTCTATCAAATAGACTAGCTGTTCGTGGTAATTGTGATTCATCAATTTCTTGAAGGTGTTCATTACCTAACGACTCAAATGTGCGTCGATACGTTGTTTGCCCAAGCACAATTTCCTCCTTTTTACCGATCATTTTTTTTTCTATTTTCTTTTCTTTTCTAGTGGATGTCGGAAATTCTCCAGGTTTATGTAGGGTTCAAATTATTATCACATTAATGATTATAATAATATCTGATAACTATTTACTACAGCTAGATCATCTTTTAGTCATGATCTTCCGACATCATGATCACTGGAATTAGCCTAACTCAGATATAGATGAGTATTTGATATCTAATTATTAACAGAAAGCATACTTGATCATAAATTAATTCTAATCAATTGCATAATTTACGATGTATAAACATTTAATAGTACATATATTCTACAAAGGTTCCTTTCTTGGTGGAATTTCGGCCACCATCTGGACCATCCCATCCAGCGAAGAAAGAAAAGAGAAGTCATAGAAAGTCAGAGAGAAAGCAAGGTGACGAAGTATCAGTGATAATGTCGGGTCTAGTCAAGAAGAATGCTACTCTTAAATTCGCAGTGTTTGATTTAGCTGCTGTTAAAGTTGATCATAAAAAGAGTGATAAATCACGTGATAAACAACGTGCTAACAAAGAATCTGGTGCTCGTCAAGATACTAATGCCGGACATATTGGTGGAGATTTTACTATCACACCAAATCCACCATTTTTAACTGCAAGAGAAGAAATATTTAATAAATATTTAGCTAGATATGAGGCTCAGCTTGCTGCATTACCAGAACAAACAATTTCTATTAAATTACCTAATGGTGATGTTAAAAGTGGTGTTGCGTTCAAAACATCACCATATGATATTGCTAAAGGAATTTCTCAAGGATTGGCGGATAATGTTGTAATTGCAAAAGTATTGTATTCAACACGTTTAGAACAAGATTCTATTATAGCATGTGATGAAGATGATGAAGCTTCAAGTGCAACCAGTGGTGAAAGTGGACTTAGTGATGGTGAATTATGGGATTTAAATAGACCATTAATTGGCGATTGTGAACTGAAATTATTGAAGTACGAGGATCCTGAATCTAAAACTGTTTTTTCGCATTCATCTGCACATGTATTAGGTGCAGCATTAGAAGCTGTATATGGTGCTTATTTAACTATTGGACCACCATTACAAAGTGGATTTTATTACGATTCGTATATCGGTCCTAATGCCTCCATAAGTGATGAAGATTTAAAAAAGATTGATGATAAAGCAGGTGAAGTATGTAAAAAGAAATTTCCATTTCAACGTTTAGTCTTAAGTAAAGCAGAAGCCTTGGAGATGTTTGCCAGTAATCCATTTAAAGTCAGTCTTATTACAAATAAAGTTCCCGATGGCGCTAAAACAACTGTATATAAATGTGGTCCATTAATTGATTTATGTATGGGACCACATTTACCACATACAGGTAAAATTAAGGCATTTGCATCAGTCAAAACATCTGCTACTAACTGGCTTGGTCAAGTAACGAACGATCCGTTACAGCGCGTATACGGCATCGCTTTCCCAGATAAGGCGCTATTGAAACAATGGCAAGAATTTCAAGAAAAAGCAAAGCAACGTGATCATCGTTTACTAGGTAATAAGCAAGAATTATTCTTTTTTCACACATTATCACCTGGTTCTTGCTTCTGGATGCCTCATGGTGCAAGAATCTACAATAAATTATGTGATTTCATCAGAAAACAGTATTGGGCCCGTGGATATGAAGAGGTCATCACACCTAACATTTTTAATTTGAACTTATGGGAAATATCTGGTCATGCACAGCATTACAAGGACAATATGTTTGTTTTTGATGTGGAAGGTGCCGAATGGGGAATGAAACCAATGAATTGCCCTGGGCATTGCTTGATGTTTGGACATAGAAATAGATCGTACCGTGAGCTACCACTACGTGTTGCTGATTTTGGTGTTTTACATCGTAATGAAATCTCAGGTGCATTAACAGGTTTAACCCGCGTACGTAGATTCCAACAGGATGATGCGCATATATTCTGTCGCCAAGATCAGATTAAATCCGAGGTTTTAGGAGCATTAGACTTCATGAGATATGTGTACACTGTGTTTGGTATGTCATACAAGCTTGAGTTATCAACAAGACCAGCAAAAGCACTTGGTGATCATAAATTATGGGATTTAGCAGAAGCACAATTAGCTGAAGCATTGAACGAATTTGCTGGTGAAGGAAACTGGAAGGTTAACCCTGGTGATGGTGCGTTTTATGGTCCTAAAATTGATATTAAAGTGTTTGATGCACTTGAACGTGTTCATCAATGTGCTACTGTTCAGCTGGATTTCCAATTACCAATTCGCTTTAATTTAGAATATAAAACAGATAAAGAAGGAAGCGACGCCTTCCAAAAGCCAGTGATGGTGCACAGAGCTATGTTGGGTAGTGTTGAACGCATGACTGCTGTCTTAGCTGAGCATTGGGGTGGTAAGTGGCCATTTTGGCTATCACCAAGACAATGTGTTCTTGTACCAGTAGATGTGAAATACATTGATTACGCCAATAAAGTTTTGGACAAGATTCACAACGCTGGCTTTTTCGTTGATGTTGATGACTCTACAAAGACACTTAACAAGAAAGTTCGTGACGCACAATTAGATCAATATAACTTTATATTAGTGGTTGGAAGTCAAGAAGAAGAAGCCGGTACAGTTAATATTCGTACAAGAGATAACGAGGTCAAAGGTGCCATGAGTGTTGACGAATGCATTGCTTGGTTCAACGAGCTAAAAGACTCTTACCAATAAACATACCAACTGTTGTACTCTAACTACATTTTTATAACTATTTCATATGATGATGCTTTCTGTATACTTTTAGGGAAATAGAAGTCGCAACTACGACCACCCGATCTCTATTGTGATATTGGTTGCATAGGCTACGCTCAGATCTCTTTCTATCGATGTAATTAGCCCAGATGTACTCGGCCCTCTTGTGGTATCGCCAAACCAATCTGATTCCCTGCGAAGAAGGTAAGGAATAGAAAAAGGTAGACGTTGTCCAAGGTCAATTTGAGGATAATGGAGTCACAAGATAAGAAAAGGAAAAACAAAAATGGCAAAGAGTCTGATGTAGCTGCAGAGGAAAAGGGTAAACAGCAAGTGAATGATAATGGAAGTAATAAAGGTCAATTAGCAAGTATGTTCTCGGATGTAGCGAAAGAAAAATTCGCTCGTGCTGTAAAACCTGAAGAATTTAAATTAAAATCGGTAAAAGCACCTGAAGACTACTTGGATGAAGAAGAGAAAGAAGAAGAAAAACTTAAATTAGAAAAGAAATTAGCGAAAAAAGCTAAAAGAAAAGAACGCGGTGTTAAGTCGAATGAAGATGCAACAAGTGATGCTCCCGTGAAAGAGGAAGTAACAGAGAAGAAAAAAGATGGAGCAGAGAATAAAGATGGCAATGTCACAAGAGACAAACTTACCATATTCGTTGGAAATGTTCCAACTACTGAAACTATTGCAAGTATAACTAAATTATTTAAAGAATTTGGTGACATTGAATCAGTAAGATTAAGATCCGTGCCAATTGCTGGGACTAAAGTGGATGATGCAGGTAATCAGAATTTAGTCAAGAAAGTATGCACAAATAATAAGTTATTTGGTACACAGAAAGAATGTTTCAATGCGTATGTTGTATTCAAAAATGAAGAATCTGTAAACCTTTCACTAGCTGCCAATAACCGAGTTGTTGGCACTAGGCATATTCGAGTAGATAAAGTCCATAATCCAATCCTCTTTGACCCAAAATGTTCAGTATTTATTGGTAATTTACCTCATTACGCAGATGAAGAAGCACTAAGAGAGCATTTTGCTAAAGTTTTAGTCAACGGCCATGATGACATTAAAGGCGTGCGCATTGTGAGGGATCAAGAGACACTGCTATGCAAAGGCTTTGGCTACTTACTTCTCAGTGACCATGATTGTGTATTAAAAGTTTTAGGTTTAAATCAAGAAAAGTTTAAAAAAAGAGAATTAAGAATAACTATTTGTGCTAAAAGAACAAAACGTGTCGGGAATCAATTCAAGACTAACGGCAGTCTAACTCCCGCAAGCAAACCAACCACACCAAATAAGCCCAAGGACAAGAAACGTCACCGTGATAGAGATCCAAGTGAAATAAATAACGATAACAAACGACAAAAAACATCTAGTGATGATGCAAAAAATGCTTTAGCAGCACAAAAACGTATTAGTCTCAAAGGAATGCTCACGAAAAAGCAAGTATTAATCAATAATAAACAGAAAAAGGCACAAAAAGGTCGAAAAGGTAAAAAATTAGGTGGTGTAATAAAGCGAGCACTGCAAGCACAAGATAACGCTCGAAGTAGCAAGAAGTAGTTAATGATTATCTTTTGAACTTACAGAAAATTACAATTGTACATATTAGTATAACAAATGGCAGTAAAAACGTATCGTATATAGTTGGAAAAGTTGAATAGGTTATTGAATTGATGGGTTCCGCCCTCGCGTCACTGTGTAAAACGTACGACAACTTCGCCTTATGATCGTGTAGACTATAAATGGATATATTCAACGCTGTTTCGTTCAATTTTTTTATACTTCCATAATTCTTTCCAATATAATAATCATTGAAACTCTTCCGATGACTGTTAAAAACACTCAACATCAGTGGGCATAAGACATTGCCACAGTGATGAGTCAATCCCGATGATGTTATTTCTGCGATACTGCCTATGGATTCATTATTACTAGAGTGCTTCTTGATGGTTGATATTTCCGAGTGATGAACATCACCCGACAGAAACAGTAATCCTCGAGGATTGTACTTCTTTATTAAATCAAATAACCTTTTCTTACTATTTGGAAAGTGTCCCCATGACTCTACCATAGGGTTGGATGTCATTATTTGAATGCTTGATACTATAATGTTGAAATCACTATCCGAATGTTTTAATTCATTTTCTAACCATGCCCATTGCGACTCGCCCAACACATCCCCGTTGTAACTATTTCCTAATTTTAATGTGCTGCAAATACCTCTGATTGCTGCAGCAGCCAATGCAGTAAACGGGAAATGGTAATTTCCTATTGATTTGATATAATGATCGTCACGATAACTCCTTGTATCAAGAAATATTACTCTGGCATTTGACAGAAGTTTAGTAGAATGATACAGAACATTTGATGACACGGCATCAGTATTTTTCTGGTTAAAACTTAAAAAATTGTTGAATAAATTTTGTCTTCTTCCAATATTATCAACAGTTCTACCACCATCATTAACGCCAAAATCATGATCATCAAGTATACCATCAATAACACCAACTTTAGATATAAAATTTATATAAGCCATACTATTAGTGAGGTTGGAGTATGCCACCGCAAGTGCGTCAATAGTGTGATTTGCTGGATACACGCTATCGCCGAGCCAAAGAAAACTAGTAATACTTTCATGGTTCTGAAGCATAGTATCCCAATGACTTTGAGGCAAATTCTGTCGATTGCATGACCCAAAAAGGACTACAGGGTTGTTCATAACACTTTTGGATGTCTTGCAACGGTTTCAAGAGTCAATTTATGATGTAGTATGCATAGGTAAAATCAGCGAGTCACTGCGAGTGTGTGTTTTTTGAAAATACCGATTTTATAAGTCGGAATAAAGAGTGAATGTTAAATAATAGTAATAATGTCACGAAAATACACAGAAAAGTGTTAAGTCAATTGCGCATCCATGGGGATACTGCAATTTCATGTAACTTATCTTTGAAAATATTGTCAAGGTCAATTATTCAAATTTCAGAAAAGTTTGTAATTACACTAAAATTAATAGCACAATGCAGTAAAATCTACCAGTATTCCATTAACACTATCATATCGTGATTTTATTCATTATAGATTAGCTAAACGTCTTTTAAAAGAACACTCCCACCGGTACGGTACAAAGATGGCGCCGTTATGAAACAAAGCAAACATTTTTTGACAGTATTCGCCTATTATTTCGGACTGAAGTATGTCAAAGGGCAAGGAAAGGGGTCAAGTAATTGACGAGCAACTTCTTGTGGAAGGCATTAAAGTTAATCTCGATCCTAAAGAGAATGATGCAGCGAAAGGAGGAAACGATATTAATCTTATCGAGGTTGTGTCTAAAGTTGAGAAATTAACTATTTCATTTAAGAAAATTGCATATATTGAGAATTTGAATGGTTTCAGTAACTTGGTGAAACTATGTTTAGATAATAATTTAATAGAAAATATTGTGAATATATCTCATTTAAAGTCACTACGATGGCTTGATTTATCGTTCAATAGAATAAGAAAGATTCAAGGTTTGGAAGAGCTTAAGCAATTGGAAGATTTAACTTTATATTCCAATAAAATAACATATTTAGACGGATTAGATCATTTATCTAATTTACAGTGTTTATCATTAGGAAATAATAGAATTGATTCATTAGATCAAGTCATGAAATTGCGTTCACTTCGTAATTTAAAAATGTTAACATTAGCCGAAAACCCCGTGTGTAAAGAAAATGAATATAAAATGGTTGTATTAGCATATATTGACACATTAAAATATCTAGATTATGTATTAATTGATGTCAATGAATACCGTGTTGCCAAGGAACAGTACCATGATGAGATACTTGATATTGAAGAGAAAGAATCTGTTGTGAAAGAGAAATTGTCACGTGATAAACAGTTAGAACAACATTTAGATGTATTGTCACAAGCAGCTATACTATTTGCTCATACAGTTATTGAGGAATTGACTACTGATGAAGCAGATTTAGAGAGATTGAAACATTTACCAGGGATTAAAGAACTTATTGAACAATTTAGATCAGGATATAAGGCTATGTCTGAGGAGTATATTCAAACTGCTCTTGCTAGATATGACGTGAAAAAGAAGGAAATTGATGATTTTGAAGCATCAATTACTAACCTAAGAACTCGTGCAGAAGAAGAGAGTACAGCACTTATTATCGGATATAATGATTCAAGAAAAGTTGTTGCTGCATTATTAACCTCACCATCTGCAAGCTATTCAATAGCAGAAAGAACACAAATGGTGAAGAAATTACACGAAGAATTAGACAAAATATGCGATGAGTTGATGACTATTGAGCTAAGATTGATCGAAAAATTTGATGTTTTAGTCGATGAATTTGACAATAAATTAATGGAAATGAAGAATTTTGCGCTAGAAGGACAACAGGTGTTTTTCCGTGCCGTGGAAGAGTTAGAAGATAAATTTTCTGGTGGTATTCGACTTGTAGTACAAGATCTAGTAGAAAGATTAGCGAATGAAGAGTTAGCCGAAGATTATTTAGATGATGAAGCGATGAGCTTGATTGTAGATAAAGACTCTTGTATGGGACTAGTGAACGCATCACATGATGCACATGTTGGTAAGATAATGAAAAGAGAAGATGATGCAAGAAATCTAGAAACTAAAAGATATCAAGATATGATAGCAGGTCATATAAGTGCTGAAAGAGCAAGAAATAGAGACAGAGTACTACAAATTCATCAATTTTGTCAATCATCAAAAGGCCTGTCGAATGCGCTATTGATTGTGGACGAAGACGACGCTTATGATGAAGAAAAATGATTCATTTATTATTATTTGTACAAATAAGTCACCTAAAATATGGCATATGTGTTGAATTATTAGTATTATTTCTTTGAATTCTTTGACCTTCATGAACAGTTTGTGAAGGAAAATCTCGACGACACATCGGACATGTATTGTGTGATTCCAGCCAAGATGACACACAAGAGTGGTGGTAAGTATGACGACAAGGTAGTTTTAATAACTCATCGTTTGTTGCATATACGTCATGGCAGATGCTGCACTCAGGACTTATATCGGTGGACATAACTAATGTTGCAGTGATATCCACTCCCTTTTTATTATTATTAAACATTTTTTCTATGATTTCACTGTCATTTTTACTCAACATAACAACTGGAATAGTGCAATTACTCAAGTCTATAGTAGTATCTGAATTAGTCATAATAAATGGGAAAATATCGTTGGTGTTCAATACAACTAATGCAGCGGCGCCAATTCTTTGACAAAGTTTCATTTTATGCACAAATGTTGTTTTGCCACGTTTTAAACATATAATTTTATCTTTATAGTTATCAAGTGACTCTTCCTCTAATTCTTCACCAAAAATAGAATTACTCAAACCAAATACCAATTTACTATTGATAATGTCCTGAAATGGCAGTTGGTGATTGAAACTTGCTGGTACTGCCATCAGAGATATTGGACCAATCTTTAAACTACTATCATAAAGTAGTGTACGTCTGTCATCTAGAACTACTTTACCCAATGTAGATAAAAAATCTTTATTTATTGGTTTCTCTCGAATACCTGCTTGCATTGACATAATGTCAACAAATTCTTCGCCGATCAATTCTCTGAAGAAGTTAAGCATACCTTCACTGTTTCCTTCTAAGACAATTCTCTCACCATCCATAACTATCGCGGATGAATGATTTTGTATATTATCAGCATTATTTTCACTAGAGGCTGTATTTATTTCTATCAAAGGACTACCGCATATGTCGCAGTAACCATGGATTACACCTGTACCTACGCATCCTTCGGGACAAGCAAAGGAAGCCATTTTTAATTCTCGATTCTTGCTGAGAAAAAAGGGATTTGTAGAAAATTCTAGAAAATTCTATTAAATAAATAGATGAAATTATTATAGACTAATACTGGGACATATCGTACAATCGAACAGCTTCTTCACATTACCCAGGACGCATCTAGTTTTATCATAATTAATATTTCTTGATGCAAGTACTTGTTGACAATCTCGTTGCAACCATAAAAAACCATTCTCAAATTTTTCTCTATCTTGACCTCTTTTATACAATGGCATAGCAGTACCTGTGATGGGATCCCTGATCCAAGATCGTGATGCGTGAAATAGTAACGGATACCGTAGGGATATTTCTAGATATTTACTCGTTAATATTATCAAGTGTACCAAATAACCAATAGCTGATGATATTTGTTCATCATCTTTAGAATTTGTATCAATCGGTAGTTCAATACCGCGAATAGCGTATATACCTTCTTCACTCAATTCGATTGGGTAGATGGACTGTAGTTCACTCAATAATTTCACTTTCCTGGCATCATAAAAGAATTGTATTTTAGTTAAATCTTGTCGATATTCTTGACATTTTGTGTTCAATTCAGCGATATTATTGCGGTATTCATCACATTGTCGCAGTGAGTTCACTATGATATCATTATCTTGAAGTAATGCTAATTCTAATAATTCTAAACTCTCTTCTTCCATTGCTTGCTTTTCGGCTTCTAGGACAGCTTCGCGGAGTTTATTTAGTTGGTTTTGTTTGGTTATCTCTGCAGTGTTGAAAACAATACTTTTATTATTGTTATTTATATTCACTAGTATTTCTTCTTTCATACTATTTACACTATTTGTAGTAGTATTAAACTTATTTATTAACATGATTGTATCTTCAATATCATCGCGATTATTACTTGTAGGTAATGGTTTAGGATTTATATTTAATAATTGTAATTGTTTGGATAATTCATCAGTTACATAATAACCATCATCGGTTTGTAATAATAATGTATTATATGGTAAAATACTAATTGTGTTCAAATCTAATTTGCCTAATCTTATTAGACTATTTAAATTGATTTCCTCAGTATAGTATTTCATATCTTTGTTATTACTATTAACTATTTCAATATATAAAAGATAATTTTCAATTTTACCATTATTTAATAATAAAGTCATTGGCATCAATTTTAGACCGACTATTGTATAAAACGGATTACATGTATCATCTAATGAAGTACCTTCATATAGTAACGTAGTTGTTGATGATGATGCATTTTCTTTTAGTGATATTAACAAACATGGTGATGAAGGAGGATGAAGTGAATGATGACGTAAATTACGGAAAACTACAGAACGAACTTCACGCAAAAACCAAGTCACGTTAAGAGAGGACTCAGATGACGAGGACATACTATTTTAACGTACGATTCCTTTGGTATTCACCTGCCGATCCTTGTTTTATCCTTTTTTGATCTTGATCTTTTTTCCCAAAATTTTCATTGCCGGTACTCGCCTCATGCGACGGCCGTCGACGACGCCGCAACAACTAAAGATTTAAATGGTTTTAAGATAAGAGTACTCACGTTTCACCTGCATCCTGGTAGGACCACACACCATACTAATCACCGCAGAAGCAAAAGTTTTTTTGAATAAATCAGCCATGAGAGTCACCTCAAGGGTCGCAATCAAGAGGCAATTACTAGGGAAAAGAACATTTTATCTACAATATACAAAAAATATACAATAATTCTACGAAATCGAGCAGTTACAGCCATTCTTATCTTTCGTCTGCAACGATTCCTGTAAATCAAGTTGCTTGATGGTTTTATCCCACCCCACACTAGCCAGCAGCATTCTGTAACCGCTATTTTGTTTCATTTTACAGGTTGCAATACCTTTCACAGCGCCATAATGGTGTTTAATAACTTTTAACTGCTTTTTATTTTCTAAATTCCAAATACGTATAGTTTTATCTTCGGACGACGAAATAAGTAACGGATTTCCTTTTTTTAACTCGGTTGTTGGATTAATATGAAAATCTTCTAATACCATGCTAATAGTGAGCATCAGCACACCCTTTGTGTGCCCGCTCAACTCGTACAACATGCTTCCAGCATTCACATCCCACACGCAGATAATCATGTCTAATCCACTACTACACAGTACCGTAAAAGCAACTTTTGTTTCTTTTATTTTTTCTTTTATTTTATCTTTCTTCTTACTATCTTTACTTGATTTAGAATTCATTTTTTCTGTTTGTAATTTTAATGTTTCAGCTGTTGTGAATGCACCTAAGTGTTTAAGTGTTGGAAATACACCTGATACTAGTGATGTCACTGAGTCAATATGACCCTCCAACATACGCACATGATTTCCAGAGTTTACATCCCATATCTTTATTAATGCATCAGCACCGCCGGATATCAATATAGGACGCAAGCCATGCTCTTTGCATAAGCATAACGTCAGCACACCACCCGAATGTGCTTTGATTGATTTTAATTTTATACCTTTAATACCATCAAATATTCTAATACTACCATCTTCACTACCGGTAAAAGCCATACAACTGCCATCCGATTTGCATAGTACTAAGCAACTATGAACTGCTTCTTTATGCGCTTTAATATGATGTAATCGTTTTAATGATTTAAAATCCCAGAGACAAATAAAACCATCACGACAACCAGATATTATCATTCTTTGAAATTTTGAACCAATTTTATTAAAATCACTAGGTAATGTCGCGATCGATATACATAAGACACGATCCGTGTGACCTTCCAGTGGCGCCTGTGCTTCACCAGTATAGACTTGATGAACATGGATACTACTATCAGCACAACCTAGTAATAATCGTGGATTTTCACCATCTACTACTGATATACAATTTATATACGCATTAGACAACATATTTGGAACAAATGGTGCGTCATCTCTAGCTTCGTCGCACATACCTTCTTCTTCACCAACGGAACTTGCAAACATGGTAGTAGATTCTAGTCTATTTGTTGCAATTGTTGTTTTTGCTGCTGCCTTTAATTTTGCTAATAAATTATTTTTAGGTGCTGGTGCGAACGGATTACTTTCAATTGCAGCATTATCTGGTCCTACTTTGTTACTTGCAGCTGCTTTTAACAAAGCAAATTTAGATTTAGGTTTTTCAGTATTATCAGTAGAGGTGGCTGCTGGTGTTGGTGATGCAGTTGCTGCAGATTTTAATAAAGCTAACTTTGATAATGCTTTTGTTGATGTTGGCTGTTGTATTTCTTGTTGCTTTGGTTCTTCTTCCTCTACTTCTTCTTCTACTGCTGCAGAAGCTTTTAATTTTGCTAATAACGATGAACCTCCTCCTGATAATCTATTAGCGCCACTATTTTGTTTAACTATACCAGGCGACGGCGTTAATGATTCAACAATTTTAGGTGCTACTTTAGGTGCAGGCTTAACAACTTCTTCTTCTTCCTCCTCTTCCTCTTCATCATCGTCTATATCTGAAAGTCCAGATGGTAGTCTCATTAATAAAGCAGGTTTTGATATCGCTTTTGTAACAGCAGCAGGTGGTGCTTTAACAATAGGAGCAGGAGCAGGAACAGAAGTGTGGTGTGTTACCGCTTCTTCCTCATCGGAATCTCCGGAGTCATCTACTTCTTCATATTCTACAATTTCTTCATATTCCTCTTCTTCATCAAAATCACCCCAATTTCCATGAATCGTACTATCAGCCATGGTTTATTTATGAGCAATTAGTTTAATTCTCGTGAAGCGATAGCCGCAATAATCTACGAATAACACATTGTCATCCTACTTCATACCTCCTCCCATTTTTTGTAGAGGTAAAAATCTGTAACTTTTCCGAGTTCCGCTTCCTCAGTCGTTGAAACAGTTTCAAAAATTACGATAAGATAAGATATTCTATATAAGAATTTAGAATTTAAGTAGAGGAATCATCGTTGATTATCGGCGACGATGTCAAGGTGATGACGGACAAGTCCCATACACTCTTTCTTGTGAACCTTATTTGTTTGCGGCCTTGATGCATTCCTAACTCAACTCCAATCGTATCTGAACCTTCAGACTAGGCGTAAGTGGTAATTGAAAACGCATGGATTTATTGAGAAGTACCCAAAACTATCGTCATATATGGAAGACATTGGATGCATCTCGAGAGTTAATTAAGATTCATTCTGATATTAATGTAGATAATGTATTTATTAGTGCAGCAAAATGTGAACAAACAACATCAAAAATATCGCTAGTTATCCTTGATAGTATTGAACAGAAGAAGAGATACACTAAGGAATTAGAGGAGGCATTGGCATTGTCTAAAGAATGCAATACAAATTTAACGAAATTATTAGGTATCATAAGAAAAGGTTAACAGAATTTTGATACGTTGGACGAGTGCAGAATACGCGAGTCAGTACGCATATTAACGTAGAAATATGCCCATCAGTTAAAGCTGCGAAGCACCTATATAAGTATAGACATAAAGATAAAGAAATTGCATCAAAGTCCAAACGCATATCAGCAATTAATGTGTTTATGCATTGACATTTACAGCGTTGACATTTAACACATTAATTGCTGATATGCGTTTTGACTTTGATGCAATTATCTTTATTGATAGCTCAGAAGAAATATTAGTTTCAATAGTGATTTTAATGATTAGTAATATTATACTGAAATACCAAATGAATTAGTTCTCAGGAAATCAATATTTTTTTAGACAAAAATACAGTAGTAAAATATTCTGATGTATTATAATTCATCATCAGTTATACTTGGGTCAAACTTAAATCCAAGTTTATTCTTATTCAATTCATTTTTTGCAGGTCTGGCCTTGCTGTTAATTCTTTTACTAAATTGTACCATTTCATTCTCAGCATTTACCAATAATTGTTGAAACGTACTTCTTTTTGTATTTAATTGTGTTAACTTCTTATTAAGCATTTCTTTTACAGCATATTGACGATTATAGTCAGTGGTTGCATCAGTTATTGCATCTGAGGATTGTTTCTTTTTTGCTGCTATTTCTTTCCTACTAGTCCCTGCATTCGCAAATGATTGCTCCGTTTCCGTACGATCTACTTGGGAAAGTAAGTATATTGCGTTCCCATTATCTATATTAGGTTTTAAATCTATTAATTCTTGTTGTAATTTGCTCTCTAACTGGTTCAAGTCAACTGCACGTTGTCGTGCCAATCTTAGTTCTTCTTCTAATGATTTAATTTGTAAATTTAAATTGGTTATACTAGCGATAACATTTTCAATATCTTTTAAAACTCTTTCTTGTGTTGCATTGTATGCTCTGTATGCATCCTTTGCATTATTTTCATTCTCAATTGATTGTTGATATAACTGCTTTGCTGTATTGTATATATTTTCAATATCCTCAGCTGTATTCAGTAGTTCTTCATCGTCATTTTTTAATTTTTGTAGTTTTTCTAGACTATCCGCTTCAATAATCAATTGCTTCTGTAATTGCTGCGTTGTCTCGTCTATTGCTGCTACTGTTTTTGTTAATTTTTCATTATGACTACGTATTTTTTGTTCTAATGTTTTTTTTTCAAGTGCAATACCAGCTCTTTCAAATGCATTTATAGGTAATCCATCAATATTAAGTGCTATAGTATCGCTATATTCCTCATTAAATGCAGCTTGAAATACTGTTGTAGATTGTTCAATAGCATCTCTAAAAAATGGTATTGCAATATTTCCAATCGATTGTACAGTCATATTTATAAGCGGTACAGCAACATCCATGGCTAGTGGTTTAATTACTTCAGTACCAACTTCTTCTAACACACTTAGATATATTCTTGTTTTCAATTTTGCGTCATATAATTCTCTTGTCTTCTCATCTCTTCCTAATATTTGATAAGCATATGACGCATTACGGAAAATGTGAATTGATTCAGGACTATTATTTCTATCTGGATGATTTTGAAATGCAATAGCCCAGTATGCATTGCGTAATTCTTGTTTCGTTGCATTGAGAGAAACTCCTAATACTCCATAAAGATCATCCGTATAAAATGCAGGAGTTATATTCTCACTTGTTGGTGTTGCAAACGTATCGCTCAATACAAATATATTTTTAACAAAATATTTATGAAATGATTGAAAGGAATTTATATCATGCAGATTCAAGAGGAAGATGGTGAGAACTACCCACCAACATTGTGCGCGCATCGGAGTGACTCACTCTCTTCTCTCGATTTCCATTTGGTAAGAATTTTTGCCCGAAAAAAAAAAGTCAGGTATCTAGGTAGGAAGGATTGTTCAGTGAATCGCCGCATCGGTGCTCACTCACTGCTGTAGTTCAATTAAATACCTGAGTAATAATGGTGCGTCACTCTAAAGATCGTTTATTTATTACGAAAACAGAATGGCAACGTGATTATGGTGGTGCCAAGAGTGCAGTGAACCATGGTTATCAAGTTCTTCCATTTACTCATTGTGCATTATCATTAGCTCCATACACTCATCCAGTGTGTACAGCAGCAGGGATATTATTTGATAAAGAATGTTTAGAAAAGTTTATCAAGAAATATGAGTGTGATCCATGCACAGGTGAAGAGATGAAAGTAGAAGATATTATTGTATTGAATATGGCTAAAGATGAGGATAATAAATGGTATTGTCCCATTACTTGCAAAATATTCAACGATAATTCGCATGTGGTTGCAATTAAGAATACAGGAAACGTATATCTTTATGATGCTGTCAGTGAATTAAATATAAAACCGAAGAAAATGACTGATTTAGTTACTGGCGAATCGTTTACTAGAGAAGACATAATAACACTAAATAATCCAAAAGATGCTGATTTCATGACGAAACGAGACGTGTCAAACTTCCTTCATTTGAGAGCGATAAGAGAGGAAAATATTGCGAGCATCGACAATGGAAGCAATAGTAAAATCAATCATAACACATCAACATCTACAATATTAAAGGAATTAGAAAAGAAAAATGAAAAATTAAGTGAAAAAGACTTGGAAATTAGAAGTAAAATCTTTGGTTCAGCCAAGTATGACGTAGTAAATGATCCGAATAACTACGATATCAAAGAATTTTTATTGTTAGAACCAACAATCGAAGACATTGATGAAGGAAGAAGTGACACCACGGGTGTAACGACTCAATCGTTTACATCTTCATCAACAAATATAAGCACAGGAAGCCATATACGAGCTGCATTACCGGATGATATTAGAGAAGCTAGGTTTAAAATATTAAAACAAATGAAGAAGAAATGCTTTGTGCAACTACAAACATCTCAAGGAAACTTAAACATTGAGGTTTCTAGTGATATTACTCCTCGCACGGCTTGGAACTTTATTGCATTATGTAAGAGTGGATACTATATCAACACCATCTTTCATAGACTAATTCCGGGATTTATGGTGCAAGGTGGCGATCCTACGGGCACCGGGACAGGAGGATCCAGTGCGTTTCCAGCTGGCGTTGCTTTTAATGACGAGTTTGATAACAGACTTCGTCATAGTTCAAGAGGAATATTAAGTATGGCAAATTCTGGAAAAAATACTAATAAATCCCAATTTTTTATTACATTCAAAGAATGTAATCATCTCGACAATAAACACACAATATTCGGTCGCGTCGTAGGTGGTTTAGCGACCTTGCAAACCATCGAAGAACTAGGAACTGATGGCGCTAATAGACCTTATACTGAAATTAAAATATTGAAAACTGAAGTATTCAATGATCCCATGGCGGAATGTGATGAAATACTAAGAAATAAGATATTAACTAGCAAAGAAAAGAGAAAGAAAGCGGTTATTGTGACTGCAGTGCCACTCAGCAAAGACAAGGCTGTTGCGGCCACTGGAAGTGGTGGTAAGAGCAATGATAGTGCAAAAAGTGAAGCAATTGCTAAATTTTTACAGTCAAAAAGTCAAAATAATCTAATAAATTCAAACGACGAGCATAAACAAAAGAAATTCAAAGGTGGGGCGCAATTCAGCACGTTCTGAAGCAGAGCAGCTGCTCATTCGCTGTAAGCAAGTATCTTGTCGGACTTACAATACGTTAATGCGAATGCCAAACCATCACTAGTTGGTTGAGAAAAAGCTATTTCATTGCGTTTTAATACTTTCCCGAATGCGAATCGTTGTCTTGCAATATCTACTAATTTGTTAGCAATCTTTTGTCGCCTGTAATCCCTGTGGACCCAAATTATCTTTATTCCTAGAGTGCATGGGACATCGATGTTATTAGTACTATTTTCTTCTGTATTTATTTCATTATTTATTTTTGTCATTACATCAGTTGATTTAACTGTTGATGTTAGATGCACTAGTGATTTTACTGGAACTTTTTCTGTTATAAGGCATCCTAAAACTATTTTTTCTTTAGTATATAAATATATATTCTCATTCTTTTCTGTACAATTCAACGATGAACCTAACTCATCAAGTACATGTGTCAATATGCTTCTTATGTTATCCTTGCAACTCTTTAACTCATTATTAATGGCAATAATATGATAATCTTTCTCGTAACTTTGTAAAATACGATGCCCATTCGTCGAGTTCAACGTTGGACCAATTTTTATTTTCTGACAGTAACTTGTATGGCGTTTCTCATCAGTTGGATCACCAATTACATAAAACATTCCACACAAACTGCATGTTTTTGACACCCCAAATGATTTCTGGCCATAATCAAGGTACATCTGCACCGTTTTCTTCCCCTTATCTTGTTTCTTTTCTGTCGATTTATTCCCAGATTCATTTTCATCAATATCTGATCGTAAACGCTTTTGCTTAGGCAATGAGCAAAGAAAACGATCCATTAATACACCGGAAGTATGATATGCTGGAACAATACGTTCTAATTCTCCAGATGTATCAAATTACTCGTAGGTCTTTCAGGAAATTGAGAAATTTCACTTCGAATTTTCAAATTTTTGGAAAATTCGAAAAAACAATCCACACCCAGTACCGGTGCCGGAAATGCTGATTCAGAAAAAATTCGCAGAAAAATACAAAGAAAATCATGCGTTTGCTACTATTGCTGTTAGTATTGACTACATTTGTCTATGTTGTCTCATTTAAGATATCGAATCGAATTGCTAACACCGAATATGGCACCAGAAAAAGGCATCAATTAATAACAAATTTTGTTAGAAATATCGAAAAGAAGAACACTTTTCAGTTGTCTTCATCATCAACTCCGATGCAAGATAATGAAAAAACGGTTACATTTAGATTCGATGAGTTGACATCAAGGGAAAAGTTAGATGAATTGAGAGTATTGTTGAGTGATATTACCAATGTGATAGTTAGCACTGGATTTAGGTCTGGATTAACCCGAAGTATTCAAGTAGCTACAGCAATAAATGTTATAACAAGAGAGTTTGTTGCTAATCCTAACAATTTTCGAGATAAAGTAGGTAATTTTAATATACCTAAAATACTTAAACGTTTATTTGAAGAATTGGGTGCAACATATATAAAATTAGGACAATTTATAGCTAGTTCACCAACATTATTTCCTGCTGAATATGTTTTAGAATTTCAATCATGCTTAGATAAGTCACCTACAATACCATTTGATACAATAAAAAAAATTATTTCTGAAGAATTAAAACGTCCACTATCATCTGTATACTTATCCATTGATCCCGTACCACTAGCAAGTGCTTCTATTGCACAAGTTCATCGAGCAAAATTACGTAATGGTGAAGAAGTTGTTATAAAAGTAAGAAAGCCTGGTGTGGAAAGTACTTTAAAAGCTGATCTTGGATTCCTTTTAATCTCATCAAAATTAATTGAATTAGTAAATCCATCGCTCTCCCGCCTCTCTTTATCGAATATTGTCGGGGATATTCGCGAGAGTATGTTGGACGAACTAGATTTTCGCAAAGAAGCTAATAATTTAGTTAATTTCCGTTCATTTCTGGATAAAATGAGTATTCGTGATGCAGTTGCACCATTTCCATATCCAGAAGCAACAACAAAACGTGTTTTAACAATGGAATATCTACGTGGTGTTCCATTAGTTGATTTAGAAGGTATTCGCAAGTACAGCGCTAATCCCGAGGCCACTCTCATTAGTGCCCTAAGAACCTGGTCGATGTCTGTAACACAAAATGATGTATTTCATGCAGATGTTCATGGTGGTAACTTACTTGTCTTAGAAAATGGTAAAATTGGATTTATTGATTTTGGTATAGTTGGTAAAGTGTCTGAAAAGGTGTGGAATGCAGTAGGATCATTGATACAATCCTTAATTTTAGAAAATTATCAAGGAATGGCACAAGCACTAGTCGACATGGGTGCCACCAAGAGTAAAGTTGATATACCAAAATTTGCTGAAGAAATTGAAATTGTTGTTAAAAGGATCACGTCGTTGCAACCAGAAGTCAATATCATCACTGACGGTACGAATGTAGGAGCCCAAATAGCTATTGATGATGCTGAAACCACTAAAATTGTACTAGAAATCGTTGGTGTTGCAGAGAATAATGGACTGAAGTTACCACGAGAATTTGGATTATTGTTAAAGCAAGCATTGTATTTCGATCGCTATCAAAAGCTATTAGCTCCAACTTTAGATCCGTTGAGAGACAGCCGTGTTCGAGAAAGTTTACAGAATGAAATGAATAATAATAATAATAAGGAGAAAAAACCTCCTATTATTGATGTTGAAATTGTTTGAAAAATACAAAAATAAGTTTGAATATATGAATGTAAAATGTATACTTATACCCTATCTCCCGTGACCATACTTGCTTATACTTGTTTTCATTTGTGTAATTACATCTACTGGTGATCCCTTGAATACAGCGCTTCCTGCAACAATCATATTAGCTCCAGCTTTCGATGCAATATCAATTGTGTCCAAGGCGAGACCTCCGTCAACTTGTATATTGAGATTAGGGCATCGTTTACGTAGAATAGATACTTTAGGCATCATATCATGCATAAATTTTTGACCACCAAAACCAGGTTCGACTGTCATAACTAATGCTTGATCAAGTAAATCTAAAAATGGAAATAATACTTCTACTGGAGTTTTTGGTTTTATTGCTAAACCAACTTTCATTCCTTTTGCTTTAACTTTCTCAATTATTGATTTAATTATATCATTATCATCACTTATTTCTGTATGAAATGTAAAAATATTTGCACCAGCTGCTGCCATATCATCAATCCATTTACCTGGATCAGTCACCATTAAATGTACATCTAATATGACATTTGTTGCAACATTTTTCCTTAAACATGAAATAACTGGAGCTCCAAAAGTTAAATTTGGAACAAAATGACCATCCATCACGTCAAGGTGAAGATAATCCGCGCCGGCGTCCAAAACCTTTTGACTCTCCAACGCCATATTAGATAGATCACAAGCAAGCAAGCTTGGACCAATTAAAGCCGGCATCGAGTGGAATTCAGACATTTTTATCACTTGTTTGTAGTTGTAATTTCGTAAAATTAGCGATACATTAATGAGGCCGCCCGTGCGTCACAGTTGCACCAACAGTTGAGAGAAAAGAAGAAAGTATGTTGTATCACGGCGCCATCAGTAGCTACCGCTCATAATCATGGTTATTCCTCCTTCTTTGGAATCACTTTTAATAGATAAGCGAAATACAACAAATATTACCGGTCCTCGCTGAGCTCGCTGAACAGTTCGCCAGAACTTCGCCTGAACTTCGGTGAAGAGCAGAGAACAACAGTGGGGAAAGAGACAATCATACGTTTAAACAGTTATCATAGTAACCATGGAATTGCTAAACGCAAATCCTACAATTTACACGCCAAGTCAGTTGCCTAAAGTAAAGCGAGAAGTAGCCGAGAATGAGGAT
>JACCDO011650868.1_pt1 | contig 27129 bp, 22 predicted proteins | sample 7446101 | NCBI WGS metagenome assembly JACCDO01 (sample SAMN15323440, study PRJNA562643) | freshwater metagenome | isolation source: river surface water | place: USA:Blue River Watershed | collected 2017-08-16 | reverse complement strand
TAGCTTAATTCCAGCTTAAAGGGATAGCTTAGCTTAATTCCAGCTTAAAGGGATAGCTTAGCTTAATTCCAGCTTAAAGGGATAGCTTAGCTTAATTCCAGCTTAAAGGGATAGCTTAATTCCAGCTTAAAGGGATAGCTTAACATAAAAAAATAATAATGAGGAGGGGGTTTGGGGAACGTAGTTCCCCAATAAATTGATTTTTTTCAGATTTTGCCCATCGAAATTACCTTATTTAAGGAAAACAAACACCCAAAATGTTACAAATTATTAACATCAACAAATTGCGCTCAGCTTATAATAATAAAGTTAAACCTATTATGTCTGGTTTAGCTCAAGGCATGTTAATGCCTTATTATACTTGTTATAATTATGCTCAAAATATGTTATCTAATTTAATTAGAGATTATAGAAACAATAATTTAACTACAAAATCAATTGCAATTTTTATTGCCTACATTTGTTACTGTATATTCTTTTTATACAGAAGTTTTTCAAACTTTTACGAAATTTACAATGTAGGCTATTTTAATGCATCTTATAACGATTTAGTTAATAATAGATATTTATATTATCTTATTGCTGTTTTTTATATCTTATTAGCATGTTACAGTTTTGGTTATCAACCTTTATACAAAAGATATATCAAAATGAAACTCTTAAATTCAAATTTTATTACCGTTATTGATCTATTCAACACTATTATTATCAAAAATAATGATAAAAGAACTAATCAATTGTATTGTCAATATATTCTTGAAAATCAAACTAGTTTACATCATATTAATCCTAACTATCAATCATTTTCTTTTAATGTTTATACAACAGAATTAAATGGAGTTAATTTTTATTTAAATAGTTATGACATTCTTGAATATAACATTGATAAACTTGATTTTAACAATTTTCAATTAGAGTATTTATTCTTTGACTACAATACTACTGCAAAAACCTATTTTAGTAAATTTTATAACGATAGTTTAACTAAAAACTATCCTAAATTAGCTAAAAAAATTCTTACTCATTGTAATTTAATGAATGAAAGAATCAAGTTTTTAAAACAAAATACTCCTATTTGTGATGATCTTATTAACCATATTATTACCAAATACTAATCTGTTTTTACTGTAAGTGTTATTACCTTTTACTGTATGTGTTATTACTTTTTTGTGTCTATTTTTACTACTGTTTTTTTAAAAAACTGATAAGCTCAACACTCTTTTTTCAGAGTGATGAGAATTTTTAATAAAATATAACTGTATATACTTTGTATTTTAATTTATTTTAACGAATTTTTAGCCAATTGTTCTATTTGCTTACTTAATACTGTCGATATATTCTTTGTTAAGTCTGATTCTACTCCTTGCAAAATATGTCCTTTTATATTTGTCAATATATTTATACATTTAGCATACGATACATCATCTATATTTTCTTCTTCACACTCATTATCTAAATATTTTACTGCTTGATCTAATATCAATATACACTCATTTTTACTTTTTTCAAAACATTTTAATATAAACTGATTTGCCATAATCTTACTATGATTTCCATCAGTATCTTTTACTACTAAACATCCTCTAGATACATCCGTACAAAATGCTAACACCTTTATTGCATTTACAAAATTAGATATAAAATTTGTCATCACATTGTAATCATTATAGTATATCAAACTATTCCCATTTATATTTCTTATACAATTCTTTATATTATCATCTGTAAATGGTATTAAATTATCTTTTAATTTATTAAACTGTAAGGTATAATTGGTATTACTATTATTTACTACCTGTTGTGGACGATTTATTAACTCATTTGTCAATTTTTCATTATTTTTACAAATTATTGTATCCTTTTCTTTCAGTGATTCTTCTAGTTTTTTAATTTGTTCATCTTTATCTTTTAACTTTTCATCTTTATCTTTTAACTTTTCATCTCTAAACTTAACTTCAAAGTTTAACTCTGAATTAAGTTTATTTAAATCATCTATCTGTTGTTTATATTTTGAATGTAATTGCTCTAATTCTAACTTTAATTTATCATTTATTTTTTTGGATAAACATGATAATAAATGACTTTGTAAATGATTTTTAATTTTAAAATCTTTATTACAAAATTCACATAAATATGTTTGTGTTAAAGGTAAAGATACTTCTGTATTTTGATTTTTTTGTAATTCTAAACAAAATTTAGCTGTTTTTTTATGATAATTTAAACTAGAAATACTTGTATATTCCTTATTACAAAAGTTACAACTATAAGACATCTTTACTATATACTATTTATATATAAATAAATCTTTAAATTTAATTTATAAAAATTTACAAGATTTACAAATATTTTGTAAATTCCAGATTTAACTATTAAATTTTAACTTACTTTTATGGTAAAATTCAACCATAAAATTGTAATAAATTCACAAGGTTTTCATGGTTATTACCAACTTTAATAAGTTAACCATTTTTACTAATTTTACTAAATTTTCATTATTTTTAAGTTTTTTCATTTTTTAAAAGTTACTTTCTACACACACAAAATTTTGTGTGTTGAAATAATTTATAAAAAAATACATTATATTTAATTATATAAAATATATTTTAATCAAATTTAATGAAATTTGATATCTTAAAATTTCCTAAATTTTAGGAAATCTAGGAAATCATTAAAATCGTGTTAAAATTGATTTTTTATTAAAAATATACTACATTTTATACTATTTATTAACCAAGATAAGATGTCATCATCTTCAAAAAATAATAAACATAATATAATTAACAACTGCTCCAAACTAAGCGAACTTATTTTTGATATCAAAGAAAATATTAATGACCAACAGTATAAAAATTTACTTGAATATTGTAAAGAAATTTATGACTGTACTAAAGAATTAGAACACTCAAATACTGATAGTGATACCGATAATACAGATGAAGAAATAAGTGATGAAGAATTAAGCGATAACGAAGTAAGTGATAATGAAGAACCAATTTATTATGAAGAAGTAAATGAAATTCCTTTAGATGAAAAAACTAATATCACCATTGACTTTAATCATACTAGTGAAACATATCCTAATTATATAAAAGATTGTCAATGTAAAAAATATAAAATAAATGACACTGAGTATATCATCAAATTTAATTGTACTCAAAATAATTTATTCAAAAGTTGTCCATTTACATATCTTCTATATAAGGATTTCCCACATTTACAAATGATGAAAGAATTAATACAATTAAATCCAATTGATTCTTTTTTACCATTATCTTTTACTTTTATTCCAGGTTATTCTTACGAACGAGTTGAATTAAATCAAACACAAAATATAAATGTTTATCGAAAATACAAATTTATTTTAAATATGGCTGAACAATATAATAAACTTATTTTACCAACAGCTTTTCGTGATAAAGATTACAGAATTGTAGGTTATTCTAAACAACTTTTATTTTTAATAAGTTTAGATTATTTAGTAAATCATATAGAAATTGCATTAAATGAACCAAATTTAAAAGAAATAGTTTTAAATAAACTTGATACCACATTAACTCGTGAGTGTGTTTTTGTAATAAGTGAAAAACTTAAATTTAATATTTTAGATGTATTAGAAAAATTTAAAAATGTATTAAATGATACAAATTAATAAGTTATTATTATTTATTTTTTACTCTGTATTAGAGTAAAAATTATTTTTTTTTATTCCAATATAGAGTAAATAAGAAGTCAATATGAGTTCAAATAATTTATTTATCATTCATGCTATTATTATGTCTATAGCTATATTTATTGTATTCCCTTTTGCACTAGTTATGTCTATTGGTAAAATTGTTGATAACTGGTATAATTATCACAAATATGCTATGTTTTTAACTACATTTTTAATATTTTGTGGAGTATTGGTATCCTTATATGCAAAAGATTTACAATCTGAAAAGAATTTAAGTGGAACATCTGTATTACATGGTACATTAGGTATAATATTACTAATTTTATTTATTATACAATTATGGTGGGCGATTGTAATGAGAAGATATTTACACAATTTAAATAAAAGAACAGTTTGGTTAGTAGGTCATATCTTAATTGCAATTTCAATAATTTCACTAGTATTTTTTCAAGTATATTTTGGATATAAAATGATACAAAAATAAATAAGGAGGGGTTACGGGGAACTACGTTCCTCGTCAGAATTGATTTTTTATACTTTTTACTATACTATTTTAACTTATTTTAACTACTTTATTTTATAAAGTAAAAAACGATCATTATGAGTCGTTCAAAAGTTATATCTGATCCTATTTGTGTAAATGATAATTTATATGCTACAATTGAAATAGAAAAAAATACAAAAAATATTGAAAAATTAAAAAATAAATATTTTAATACAAAGGAAAAAGGATCTGATAAATATGTTATATTTAAAAAAATAGATAATTTTAAATGTAAAAGTAATCCAAGACAAATATGTAATGTAGTTTCTATTGAATGTTTTATATGTTATGATGAAAATATGTGTTCTAAAAATGAAACAGAAGATTTACTTTATTTTTATCATCCTTCTTTAGGTAAAAGTTATATTGCATCTAAATTAGCTATTGTTTACAAACCTAAAAAATGTGATATTAAATTAAAACCTATTTTCTTTCGTGAGTTAGCTTCTTATTTTAAATCTTTACAATTTGATAAAATTTGTGTAAAAGAGTTACATTTAGTAGCGGATCATTTTATACAGGAAGAACAAGATAGTATGATAAATAACTGTTTAACACGTCCAGATGGAACAAAAACTATATTGTTTGATATAAGTAAACACTTTGCAAATGCATTTGCTCAAAAATGTGATGGCATATCGCAACAAATTTGATATAAATTTGTTTTTATTTTTTACTTTTAAATACAAAGTAAAAAAAGTTAAATATAATTAAAATAATTTAAGTATGATATTCTTCACCACTTTATCCTGATCCACTCATTGGAGGTGCATATCTATATTGTTCTTTCAATATCCATTGAGCAAGTTTAGTAGAATACAAATCTTTTTCTTCTTTGCCTTCTTCCATTTTACCAATTATAAAACCTAAGCCTGCAATAAGGAAACATAAAATGACACCTGATACAAATAATAATAATTTGGTTTGATGACAGCTATTTGCTTTCATGAATAATTTTGCTAACATACCACTACCCATTGTAAGTAATCCCATAATAATAAGAATAACAACTATAACCAATGTTACTTTTAAATTTCTTTTTACTGACATTCTATCTTTTTTATTATTTGCTGTAGAAAATAATTGAAAATTTATTATTTCATTTTTTACTTCTAAAAATAAGTAAAAAATAAAAGGACAAATATACTAAAAATTATACAACAACTCGATAAGTTATATAATTTGTATCAGTTGAACTTTGTCTAATTACTTTTACAACTGTTCCTTTACGTAAGCCATAATATTTTGCAATAGCATCTGTATGATGTAGTTTTGGTAATTGTACATCTTTTTTAAGATTATAATGTTTTAAAAGTTCTTCTTTTTCACTATCTGATAAAGGTATATGTAATGGAGTTAAAACATGTTTTGTGATATTAATTAATAATTCTGAATATTCAAAATATTCAATATATTTATTTGCTGATGAAAAATTTATATTAAATTCTTCTATTGCACGTTTACCAAATGTTGTAATTGGATTTTTTAATATTAAAATAGAATGATTTACATCATTTTCATCCATAAAATCTAAATATGATTTTATTTGTTTTACTCCTATTTTTTCTACATCTGACCAAAAGATTGCAATACGTTGTATTTCATTTTTTTCTTCTTTTTCAGCTACAAATTGTAAAATACTTATATCTGGATCATTTTCATCTTCAAATAAATTTTTAAATGTTGATAATTCTTTTTTATCAGTAATATCTTCTTCATCAATAGTATATTTTCTAGCTTCTAACATTTGTATTAAATGAATATAAACTCTATGTAATATTTCTATTTCTGATGTTTGGGAATAAGATAAAAAATTTGCATTTGGACAATCTGACATTTTATTACTATTATTAATAAATACTATTAATAATACAAATATACTTTAAATTAAAATATCAATTTTACTCTTTTTACACTTCATCACTATTTTAAGTTGATTTGATTTCTGTAGCAAAATCTAATGTTTTCTTTGCTTCTTCACAGTATTTAATTTCTTGACGAACCATACATAACATAACAAATTTAGATTTAGTATTTTCACCTCCTAATTTGGATAACTTATTTAATACTGGAATTAACTTAACATTTGACTCTGAAATAGTTTGGTTTGCTTCTTTATTTGGTTCAGTAAATATATAATCATCTTTATATTCATCATAATTTTTACCTAATATTTTTTTACCTTTATAATCTATATTTTTACCAGCTTTATTATTGAAAAACCATATTAAATGATTAATAGATTCATTTACATACATACCTTCTTTTAATGTATCTAATGCAATTGTTTTAAATTCTGAACTTGTACTATCTGTTGGACTTATTTTTGAACTAGCTGGTTTATATGTATTTACATACTGATTTATTACTGTATTTGTTAATGTTTTATCTAAACTTTTAGCACTTGTTGAACTTAATGCTATACTTAATCCACCTTTATTCTTTGAAGCAGATTGATCAAATAATTGTGAAAATAAACTAAATGGACTCTCTCTTCCAGCTGTATCTATAAATGTACAATATCCACTTACACCATTTGTAAATGTTACTTTAAATACTAAAAATAAATGGGAACGACTACTTACTGGATTATTTGGTGTTGGTTTAATACGTTTTACTTCTTTTCTTTTTGTTTCTAATTCCATTAAAATAGTTTTCAAATCATTACTATTCTTTATAACTTTATTTTGAATCATATTATCCTTTTCTATACTTGAATCATAATGATTAAATATATCTGCTTCAATTGGGTCACTAATTTTATTTAATTTTATTGTTGGTACTTTATTAGAATATAATTCAAATGCATATACCATTTCTACTTGTTTTATACCATTGTTTTTATCAAACAAAACATAATCTATTAAACCTTCATTAGCTCCTTCACCTAAAAGTGTAAATGTTTTACCTGATCCTGACAAACCATAACCAAATATTACAATGGAATAACCACTTTTCATTTGATCAAAAAGTGCTTTCGTTTGATCATACAAATCTTTATTTGTTACATCAGGTTTAAATATATTTGTAAAATCTTTATATTCTTTATACTCAGATGAATTTATTGTACAATGTACACCTTGTGTTGCATTACAATCAATAGTTATAGAATTATTTGCTAATCCTGATTCAATTGCACATACAGATCTACTTACACTTTCTGGATTTATATTAGTTAACCATTTTTTATTTTGATCTTGATATGGTTTTACTTTTATATACACTCTAACTTGTCCCTTATAATCTTCTAAAAAATTTGCACTAATTAAATCATATTCTTTATATACTGGATTACTATTTAATGTTTGCAATGCTCCTCTTATTGTATTACATGGTAAACCATTAATATTACCTAACTGATTTACTGATGTAAACAATTGTATTAAATTATTATATGTCATTTTTTCTGAAGGTAATATAATTTTATCTACTGGAATAGTACCTAAATTTTGTAGTTTTTCAGTTGCTTTATTTTGTAAACGAAGTAATGTTTGTTTATCATCTTCACATTCATCTATAATTTCTACATTACTTTTAGATTGAGTTGGTGTTAAACGAAGTTTTAATTTTATATCACATATTTTACCTAATATATTCTTAATATAACTATCTGACATAATATTACTTAATTCTTTATATTTTCCACGAATTGTTTCCAAGTTTTTACTACTACACATTTGAGCTAAATTATCTTTAAATTCTTCTTCTTCAAATTCGTCATACAACATCGAATAACCTTGTATTAATGCTTGTTTTTGTTTTTGAAGATTATCATTATCTACTTTTACTTGTTTATTCATTTCTAATGTTGTATTAAATTTTTTACGTATATCTTCCAATTCTGCAACTTTATTTGTAGTTGTACATAAATTATTAATATATCCCACAATACCATCTATATTAGTATTATTTGCTAACTGATACATCGTTTGTATTCTTTCTTTTTTACTATTTGTATCTAATTTACACATTTCATTTAATGTTTCTACATTTTCTGGTTCATATAAACTAAATATTTTATACAAATTATTATATTGCTTTTCAAATTGATTTACATTCAATGCATATTCATTACTTATTTTATTCTTTTCTTCTTCATTTTTCTTCATTAATTCTTTAACTACCTCATTTTTATATACTCGTGATTCTTCTTCTATTTGTTTTATTCTATTATTTAATAATTCTGATTCTTGTACACTTTTATTATACTTATTTTCTATACTATTTTTTATTGTTTTTAATGATTTATATTTTTGAGTCAATTTACATACATTTAATGCTATATTTTTTACAGTTGGCTCCTTTATTTGATTTATATAATTATCACTACATATATCAACTGGATCAGCATATCTAAAATATTCTACATCTGGTTTACTTAGTGTACTTTCTAATAAATTATAATATAAGTTTAATTGTGTTTCAGTTTCATTTAATTTTTCATCTAATAATTTTGAAACTTCTGATTGCTTTTTCAACTTTGTTTCAAACTCATTTTTATTTTTACTATTTGTAGTTTTTAATATTTCTATTTCATTTTGATATTGTTTAATTCTTTGACACACCCCTTCAAATTCATTTGATACATTTTTACTATCACATACAACAAGAATATCGCCTTCTAATGTTTTTAATAATTTATTATATTTATTTAATGTTATTGTATATTTTTCTTCTAAATCTTTCATTTGCTTACTAATTATTTCTTTACTTTCTTCTAATCCATCTATATTTGCTTGTAAATTATCTATTATATTATTCAATTCAACTGTATTTTTCTTTGATATTTCATTTATACTTGTAAAATCCTTTTTCATCAAAATTAACTCTTGTTCTACCTCTTTTTTACTATTTAATAAATCTGTATTCATATCATCCAACATTTTTATTTTTACTTCTAAATCTAAAACTTGTTGTTCTTTTTCATCATTTAATTTATTTAATTGTTCCACATTTTTATTATGTTCTTCTATTGTTTCATTCAATTTTTTAGTTAGAGATTCTATTGTTTTATTCAATTTTTCTATATTTAAATTATATTCCTTATTTCTATCTGTATCTGAAATTGCTAATTCATTTATTTTAGTTTTAAGAAGGGTTATTTCTTTTTTATTACCTTTTATTTCATCAGTCAATTCTTTTCTTTTCTTTTCAAAACTTTGTTTTTCTTTTGTATATTTTTGTTTAGTATCTTCCAATTCTAAAGATGTATTATTTAATGTACTTTGTAATTCTTTATATTCATTAGTTAAATTAGCATAGTCATTTTTTATAATTTCTATTTCCTGCTCAAATCGTCCTCTTATTTCATTTACATTTTCTTTTTGTGGATTAATTTGCAACAAATATTCATACTCTTTTTTAATAGTTTGATATTCAGTATTTAATGTATTATATTTCTTTTGCAAACTATTATTTTTATTATTTAATTTACTAATTTCACCTTCAAACTTACTTATAGAAAGTTCAAGTTCTTTATTTTTATTTTCAAGTAAAGTATAATTTTTACTTTGTTCTTCATATTGTTTATTTAACTCTAAAAGTTTATTTTCAACTTCATTTAATTTAGTTTGTAGAGTTTGCATTTGTACTTTCAATTCTTGATTATCTTTTGAACTATTTGATAATTTTATTTGATATTCACCATTCATAGTTTCCATGTCTTCACTTATCTTTTTTATTTCATTATTCTTTTTATCTAAGTTAATTTGGAGCATATCATATTTACTTTGTAAATCAGTTAAATCTTTTTCTTTACCTCTAATTTGTTTATTTAATTTTTCCACTGTAGAAGAAGCTGAAACATTTGTAGAAGTTAATATTTCTTTTTCACTCTTTAATTGATTATATTCTTGTAATATTTGATTATATTTTTCTGTTATTTGATTTACTTGTTTTTTTAATTCTTCTATTGTAATCATATTCACTTTTTGTTCATCTTGTAAAGAAAGAAGTTGATCTTTTATTGCTGTATATCTAGTATTCGATATATTTTTTAATTCTTGTAACTTATTTATTTCTTTTTCTAATTTTTGTTTTTCTATCATTTCTTCTCCATATTTTTTATTTATTTCTTGCACATTTAAATCTATTGTAGTTTTAGTTTTTTCTAACTCAGCGATAGTTGTTTCTAAATTTGTTATTCTATTATTATATTCTGTAATTAATTTTGCATTCTTTTGAAACTCAGTTTCACAATCACTTACTTTTGTTAATGCTTTATTATATTCTTTTTGCATTTCTACTACATTTTCATCTTTTGGATTTAATTTTTGTAATCTTTCAATCAATGATATTTTAGTTTTTAACTCATCTTTATTTTCTTTTAAAGATACTTCTAAACTTTTCTTTTCCGTTTCATATTGTAATTTCAACCCTTCTAAATCTTTTAATACTTGTTTATATTTTTCTTCTGTCGTTTTTAACTTATTCATTAATTGTTTATTTGTTTTTTGTAAATTATCATACTCTTGAATTTTTGTATTTAATTGTACACTTAAATTATCCTTTTCTGTCAATAAGTTATTATAATTTTGTCTTAATGTTATATGTTTTGTTTCTAATCTATTATATTTATCTGTTAATTTACAAATATTATCAGCTATAGATCTTACTGGTTCAGATAGTTGTTGTATATAAGCTGGATTACATATATTTTCTACAATATCTGCATATCTAAAATATTCTACATCTGGTTTATTTAATGTATCAAATAAAAGTTTTTGATATTTTTGTAACGCATCTTCTTCTTCTTTCTTTTCTTTTTCAATATTTAAAAGTTGTTCTGTATTTACTTTAATACTATTTTGAAATGTATTTAATTTTGTTTGTAATTCATTTATTTGTTGTTCAAGTAATACTTTTTCTTTAGTATACTTTTCATCTATCAATTGTATTTGTTTTTTAAAATTAGTTATAATTTGGTTTTTTACACTCTTACTTCTTTCTTCTGATTTTTTAAGTTGTTCTACCAAATTTTTACCATTAGCTAAAACTTCTTTATAAGTTTGTAATAATGTTTCATATTCTTTTTTACTATCATTTACACTATTTTCCAATACTATTTTTTCATTTTGTAAATCTAAAATTTGCTTTTCTAACTCTGGAACACGCATAGATTGAGGATTTAATACATTAATTGTATCTTGCAATTGATTTATTTTTTGATTTAAAACTAATATATCCTCATCTGTTTTTACTCTAAAAGCTGTATATTCAGTTTCTTTATTATTTAATTCTTGTGTTATATTATTAATTGCTATTGTTGATTCATTTCTTAATTGTTCTTGAACTGTATTTAATTCTTGTTGTTTTTCAGCTATAATTTCTTCTATTCTTTTAGCTGATTTTTCTTCGCTAGTTAAAACATTTAATTTTAATTTACATAAACTTTGAATACTATTTACTATTTCTTTCTTACTATTAATATTCAAATTAAATATCTCATCTAATATTATATTATGTTCTTTTAATACAGTCTCTGGTTCAGTTGAATTACATAAATTATCTACAATATTAACTAAATTAAATGTTTGGTTTTCTTCATTTTCATTTGAAAGTGTAAATAAATATTGTATTAATTTATTATATTCTTCAATTAATTGCACTTTTTCATTCTGATTTTCTAATATTGTCTTATTTTTATCAGATTGTAATAAAGTTTGAATTTTTTTATTACATTCCTCTATTTTTTGCAATAAACTCTTTTTATCACGTATATTACTTTTATTCACAAAAATAATTATAAGTATAATTAAACATAGTAATAACCCAATTAATACTATAGTATTAAATTTACTTTTTTTAGTAATAATACTAGTTATATTTTTTTTAACACTCATTGTATTTATATTAATAATACTATTTTTTATTATAATATTACTATTTTATATTTATTTTTAAATTTTTACTATTTAATTATTTTAATTTTTTAACTTTTGAAAAAAAACTAGTACAAAATTAAACTTAAATATTATTTTGTACTAGTTTTTTTTAACTTTTTTACTTTTTTACTTTTTTATTTTTTATTATTAAAAGTAAATAATAAAAGATGCCTGGTATGACAAAAGAATACTGTAAAAGCACTCCTATTAATAAAATGGGGTTTTCACAACGTAGTAGCTGTAAAGCATTAGGAATAATTCCAAGAACTTCAAAAGCACATTTTGGTAAAAAGATAGTAAGTAATAAGTACAAAAGTAGAAGTAGAAGTAGAAGTAGAAGTAGAAGTAGAAGTAGAAGTAAAAAAATAGAAAAAATAAGTAGAAAATGATATTTTAATTATAAATATAATGTATTTCAAATTATACTAATAATTTAATTTACTTTTATTTTTTGTAAAAAAATGAATAAAAAAAATATTCAAAAAAATAGTGATGTTAAATATACTGATTTAACTAAATTATCCTTATCTAATAATAATAAAAGTGATGATATTGATGTATCTAATTCAAAACCTATGAATTGGAGTATTCCAATTAACTATAACAAAAAAGTAGAAGATAAAACATTAGAACCTACTGAATGTAAACGAAGACAAACTATTATTGACAGTTTTTTAGCTGATAGTGTAAATGGCTGTAATGATGACACCAAAACATTAGCTGATATCATTTTTATTCAACAGAAAAACTTATTTTTAACTGGTTGGGGAGGAGTAGGAAAATCGTATCAAATGAAATTAATGTATAAATTAGCAAAAAAAATATATACAAAACATCATTCTGTAATTATTTGTAGTACAACTGGAAGTAGTGCTTTAAATTTAGGTATTCCTGATTCAAGTACAATAAACAGTTGGTCGGGAATTTTAATTGAAAATAGAAATTATAGAAAAATTGAAAATGGTGAATATATCTGGTGTGAAGAAGAAGGTAAAAATTATTTAAAAAATATTGGTTTTAAAGTTATTCATACTGAAATTTTATTTCTTGATGAATGCAGTATGCTTGGCGGTTTTATGTTAAAAACATTAGATGCTGTATGTAAACAAATAAAGAAAAATGATTTACCTTTTGGAGGAATTCAATTATTTTTTTCAGGAGATATGTTACAATTACCACCTGTTGGTGATGTTTTTCCTTTCTTATATAAAGTATGGGACCATCTAAACTTTGTTTATTATCGATTAAATAAATGTTATAGACAGTCTAATCAAGAATGGGCTGATTTATTAGGTAAAATTAGAATTACAAATGTTTTTAAAAAAGGTGAAAAAACTTACTCTACATTAGACGAAAAAAGTATTAAAACATTAAAAACTAGAAGTTGTGTTATAAAAGAAAATGTTCCAACTTATTGCCTTTGGTTATACTGTAAAAATTCAGATGCAAATCAACATAATACTAATTGTTTAAATGCTTTAACTGGTGAAGAACTTCATACTAATATTAGTTTTGATTCTGTTATTGTTGAATCTAAAAACGAAAGAATTTTAACTGATTCTAACCTTAATAATACTGAAGTTAATAAAGATATTAATTGGACTCCTATTGATGATTATTCTTCTTTTAATTCAAAACTTAGAAAACAATTTGCTAAAGATGTCGGATCTATCTTAAAAGAAGTTGACAATGAATTTAAATTTAAAATTGGTTCTCGTGTCATGTGTAAAAAAAATATTCACAAAGGTAGTGGACTTGTAAACGGTGCAAGAGGTATTATTAAAAATGTTGAATATAAAGATAAACCAATCATGGTTGAAGGCGAAATTATTACTTCTAAAGTTTGTAACAGAATTTTAGTACAATTTTCTTATGGCGAAAATAATATGCAAAATGGTTGTACTGAAGTTGACTTTACTAACTATTTAAACAGTGGTAGTGCAAGTACAAAAAGTTTAATTGATGATTCACCTTATATTGGTAATCAATGGTTTACGGCAATCAGTCCTAATGAAGCTTGGTTTGAACTTTATGATTTTCAAAATATTGAATATATTTCACCCACTTTAAGAATTATTAGAACTAGAAAACAATTTCCTTTCGTTCTTAGCTGGGCAATTACATGTCATAAATCACAAGGTCTCACATTAACAGATGTTGCAATTGATATGAAAAACTGTTTTGCTGCTGGTCAAAGTTATGTTTCACTCAGTAGATGTAAAAGCTTAGAAAATGTACATATTTTTAATTTTGATCCTAAATACTTATATTCTGATGTAAAAGCAATTAAATTTGATAAACATGTAGATGAAAGAAAAATAAATAAAGAAAACTAAATTAACTTTTTTTAACTTTTTTAACTTTTGATAAAGTTAAAAACTTTTTACTAAATTATATTAATTAATATAACTTGGCACATTTATTCTTAAATTTTTAATACCTTTTATACTTTGTTCTATTTCTTTTTTTATAAGTATTATTTCATTTGAAATTGTTGTTCTTTTTTTAACTGTTGTAATAATAACATTATCATTTTCTTCAGTATCAGATGCTCCTAATACATCTGATGATGATAAAAAATATCTACTTCTTTTTTTATTATTATTTAACTCATTCATCTTAATTAATATTAATTAATAATAATTAAATATACTATTTAAATTTAAATTAATATTAATAAATTAAATACTATATTATAGTAAAAAAATGAATCAGCATATTACATCTATTCAAAACTATACTCATTTTGTCCCTATTCGTACAAAAGAAAATTTAATTATGTTTGTTAATCCTAATGACCAATATATTAGTCGTAGCTTAATGTATACGGGACAATGGGAACCACATATTGTATCCATATTTAACCAATATATTAAAGAAGGCATGACTGTTATAGATATTGGTGCAAATATTGGTGCTCATACTTTAATTTTATCAAAATTGGTTGGAGAAAGTGGAAAAGTACTTGCTTTTGAACCTTGTAAAATAAATCATGATATACTTGTTCATAATTGTATTATCAATAAATCCAAAAATACTGATATTTACAAGTTAGGCTGTGGTGATAAAAAGAAAAGTATGTTTATCGAATCAAAATGGAATTCTACAGAAAAAGAAGAAAATTATGGATGTGTTGTATTACAAACAGATCAAAAAAATAAAAATGATGAATGTATTCATATTATTCCAATTGATACCTTAAATCTTCAAAAAGTTGATTTTATGAAAATTGATGCTGAAGAAATGGAAGATAAAGTTTTAGATGGTTGTAAAGAAACTATTAAAAGATGTAAACCTATTATTGTTGTTGAAATCCATGAAAGTGATGTAAAAAAAGTTGTACCTATGTTAAATGAATTTGGATATACAGTTAGACAAATTGGAGGTATTGATTTCTTAGCTATACCCACTGTACCTAAATAATTAAAATTGATTTTTTTTTATTTTTTGTATATATTTTTAACTACTTTGTAAAGTAATAAAAAATGTCAGAATTAATTGATACTTGTAAATCATTTCTTGAATTTTCTAATTTTACTTATGTAAAAAATGATAAATGTTATGTATTTAGTATTCCAACATTTTCAAATATATATATTATTGATTTTAATGATAATTCTAATCATATATTAGACAAAATAAGATTGTATATAATGGAAATTATATCATTTTATGAATCAAATGATATAGAAATGTTTAAGTTTTTAATTCAACTTTCATATAGATTTATTAAAATTATTAGTAGTTTTATATCAGAAGAAGATAAAATTAATGAAACTTTATTTAAATTTCAAATATCCCTTGATTTTTATAATAAAAAAGTTGAAACTAAAGTTGTAAAAGAATCTATCAAAAATGAAATAATAAATGACTCATTACGTGATGCTGTAACTAAAATTGTAATCGATAAAATTGAAAAAAGTAAAGAAAAAAAGGAATTAAACCTCAGTCTTTATAGTAATTATAAAATACAGTTTAATTCTGAACATAATGAAGTAAAAACAATAAAAGGAAAAGTAATTATTCAATTAAAAGATAAAATTGTTCTTTCTAAACTTACATATGACGACAGATCAGATTGTATTTTTATATTAAATAAAAATGATATTGTTGATTATTCTATTATTTCATGCATAATGATCGATAACTCTGACAGTAAATATTATTCAAATACAGAATGTTATGAATTAACTTTCAAAAATGAAGATGAAAATGAGTTTAATACAACTACTTATTTTTCAAAGGAAATTAATTTTGATGAAGTAAACTTTGATGAACGAGTATTTATATTAAGATCTTTTAAAGTGATATTAAATAATAATAATGAAATTATGGATAAAGATGCATATCATATTCTCAATATTAAAAATTTAGTTGATATTAAAGTTTCAAATAATTAACTTTTATAAAATAAATCAATAATAAGTTTTTACTCTATAATTAGAGTAAAAATAAAAAATATAATTTAATTTTTCAATTGTGGAGTTTTATATATCTGTTCTAATGTTTTTAGAAATGGAATTGTAAAATTTTTTAATGGATTATTTTCAGCTTTTAAATTAATACTACCTCCATTTTCTAATATAAATTCTTTTAATATATTTATATCAGATTCAAATTTGTCTAACATTTCAGATGTTAATGTTTCGTCATTATTATTAATTTTATCATCAACAATTTGTTCTGTTAATGTAAAATGATTTCTTATACTTTCAGTTCCTAATTCTAAACATTTACCTAACATTTCTTCTACACTCATTTTAATAGAGTTAGAATTTTCATCTTTTATCACAACTATTTTTCTTGATTTATCAGTACAAAATGAAAGATCTTTTAATACATTGATTAAATTTTTAGAAAAACCTGGAATAAAATTTCCAAAATCATATTCTTTAAGTTGATTTTCTTCTGACATAATACTTATTCTTTTATTTACACTATCTTCATTTAATATATCTAATTTATCAAATAATTGATTAAACTGAATATTATATTGAGTTTTTCTATTATCATAAATAGTTTGAGTAGTTGATGTAGGTCTACTAATTAATTCATTATTAGTTTTCTCAAGTTTAGCAATTTGTTCATCTTTAAATTTAATAGTTAAATGACAATTAGATACTTCTTCTTTTAACTTTTGAATTTCAATTTGATGTTCTTCTTTTAATTTTTGTTTTTCTTGTTTTAATTCTTGAATTTCTTCTTTTAACTCTTTTAATGATTTTTGAGTATCTTTTTCTTCCACAGCTTTCTTTTCTTTACAAATTAAAACATGATTATTATATGTTTGTTTTAAAGTAAAATCTCTAGTGCAAAAATTGCAAATAAATTTTTCTTCCTCTTTTAGTTCTTTATTTTGAAGTTGAAGACAAAATTTAGTTGTTTTTTGATGATATCTCAATGATGACATTGTTTTATATACATTATTACAATATTGACACACGTGATCAGACATTTTTACAATTTAGTTAAATATTAATATTTACTTAAGTTTAACTAAATATTAAAAATCAATTTATATTTTTAAACAAATACTAATAAATAGACTTATTTAGGTAAATAAGTCTATTTTATTTTCTGAGTAAAACTATTAATTTATATTAATTTAGCAATGTATTCTGTATAAATAAAAAATACTCAAAATATAAACTATAGTCAACATTGTTAACATTTTATGTTTTGTTGTTTTATACTTTTTATAAGAATATAAGCGTTTTTAAAATATACCCTATATCACACACAATCCAACATAACAAAAATAATTGTTATATATAAAATAAAAAATTATTTCTCAGAAAAAATTGAAAAATAAAAAAGGAAAAAGAAAAAAACTCAGAAAAAAGTAATTCAACATTTATTTTTTTGTAAGTTTTGTTAACTAGTTTAAATATTTTAAAAATATTTAAATTTTAAATAATTACCAGAGTTTCCTCAGTATAATAAAATTAGACTCAGAAACTCATTTAGTATTATTTAGCTAATTTTAGTAAATAGACCCTAAATTTTTACTAAAAATTAATAAATTTTAATGAATAATTAATTTAATATATTTAGAATAGTAATGATATATTTTAACCACAGTTTTTAAATTAAATTGAATTGTATAAAATTATACAAAATCTTATAATTTTATACAAAATATTCTATAATTTTATAAAATCAAATTCATATATTTCATATATATTTATGTAAATAAGATGTTTTAACGCGCAAGAGCTAGGTTCCTACTTTATAAAGTAAAATTGATTTTTTACTATTTTTTCTATATAATTTATAACTAAAAATATAAAATATAAAAATGCCTCGTTGTAAAGGTAAAACTAAATGTAATAGAAGATGTAAATTGTCAGCTATGATAAGCGATGGTTTATATTGTCATATACATGATGAAATATTTAGAAACTATACTAATAAATATTGTGAATATGATATACCTGGTTTAGTTGAACCAAATCCTCCTTTAAATTATGTACAAGAATGTAATCCTTTTAAAAAAGATTGTAAATACGATTTTACAGACTTAATATATAGTATAAATAATCCTAAATTTATGATTGCTTATATTAATAAAGAATTATTGTTAACACAATTTGAAGAATTTATTTCATTAAATAGTGAAGATGATGAAAATGGTGTAAATCCTGATACTAAATTTAGAAATATTAGTAAATTATTTGATACTATTTTTTCCAATTATAATACATATGATAAATTTTCAACATTAGAAAAACTACAAATAATATCTATTAAAAAGAATATACTTTCTTATGTTGCATCATTTGTACATAATTGTTATGATGTTAGAACATATTTAAAAAATCAACAATTAATGAGTTGTAACAAAGCACAAGAAGAATTATTAAATATTGAAAATAAATTAAAAATAAAACATAAAAATGAAGCTTTATATAAACAAGAAAAACGTATGTATCATTTATTACTTAATAAAACTAAATTACCAAGTGATTTAATAACACATTGTATTATGGTATTTTTTTAACTATTTACTCTTTTATTTTAACTTTGTATCAAAGTTAAAATGGTATAGTATGTTTATCAACGAATTCATCTATAAAAACTAAATCAATAAAGGTATCATTATCTTCTTTATAAATAAATCTATCTATTTCATAATCAGGAAAATTTATAAGTAAATAAGTATTATTTGCACCATCTGTATACGTATCTGTTTCTTTATATATAAAACATGATTTATCTAATTTACTATATTTAGCTAATTTGCTTATAATTTTATCTTCTGTAAATGTATCGTTTACTTTAAATATAAGTTTTTCCCTTATTTGAATACTTGATAATTTGTAATAATTTGATTTATTTACAATACAAATGATATTCAAACGTAAACATTTTGTCATCTTTATTTTTACTTTCAAATTATTTATTTTTAAGGTAATTTTATATAGCAAAAGTTTAAAAATTTCAATTCACACGGGGAACTGCGTTCCCCGTAACCCCTCCTCTTTATTATTATTATTATTAATTTTAGTTACATTTACACCACATTTTCTTAAAAAATCTATACCATCTGATTTTCTGTAGTCATTAGAATAGTAAATATTTTTTATACCAGATTGATATAAAAGTAAGCTACAATTAATACAAGGCGAATGAGTTAAAAATACAGTACTATTTTCACCACCACCTTCTGTCTTAGCTAATTTTGCAATCATATTTGTTTCAGCATGAATAACCTCAGATTTTGTATTTCCATTTTCATCTTCACATGCATTATCCCAGCCTTGAGGTGTACCATTATACCCAATGGAAATAATTCTATCATTCTTTACACAAATTGCACCCACTTTAAGTCTCTTAGCAGTTGAACATTCTGCAATACGATGAGCAATATCTAGATACATATGTATAAATTTGTCTTTCATTTTTGAATTTGTTGTTTGATATTACACTTAAGTAGTGTAATATAATTTTTAAATGTTGTTTTAATTATTCTTCTTTTTCGTCTTCACTATCTTCATCATTTTCACTATTAGATTCATTATCATTTTCTTCATCTTCACTTTCATTATCTTCTTCATCAATTAGAATACCACATTTTTTAGACCATTCAATAATATCTTCAGGACAGTCTTTAGCTAAAACTAATTCACCTTCAACAGATCTACCAAAAAGTTTAACTTCAGTTGCACTGATAGTTTCAAATATTAAACCAGTTGTACTATTTATAATTAAATCTTTGTCATCGTCGTATAAAAAGGGACCAATTTTCCAAAACTTGGTATCAAATATGTTGACAGGTTTATGAGTTTTAAAATTAAAAGGTTCTTTTTTAGGTAAAGAAATAGATTCAGTAGCTTTAATAAGTTTAGTAGAAGCTTTTTCTTTTTTAGGTTTAACTATATCAATAATTTTATTTTTTAAAGAAGAAGGTTTAATTTCTTTTTCTTCTTCATCATTTTTTTCATCATTTTTATTAATTTTTTTGATATCTGTTTCATTTTGAACAGAATGACGTTTGCAAAATTCACTATTAGATAAAGTATTTAATTTACATGGAGTTTTTTTAGAAGTTAATCCTTTGCAAATACTACTTTTATTACTAGTTTTATTACTAGTTTTACTACTAGTTTTACTATTGTTATCAATTTTAGTAGGAGTAAATTTTTCTAAAGTTGAATTTTGTAAACCATAGATGGATTGAAGTGACTTATTAATAATAGAATTAAAGTCATTTATATCAATGGTGGAAGAATATGTAGAATTTATAACATTTACTACATCATTTAAAAATGAGTTCCATTTTTGATCAATTATTTTTGTATCAAATAGTGAACTATCTGATATATTAATTGGTAAAAATATAGACATTTTAAAATATTTTACTATAAATATTTGTTAACTACTATTATAATTACTATTATAAAAAGGAATAAAAAATCAATTTAGACGGGGGTAATCCTTCCTTGTTATTTATTTTAAAATAAGTAAAATTTAAAAAAAAATGTAAAAAAACTAGTACATTTTTATTTTATATTTTAGTTTGTACTTGTTTTTTTAAAAAATTTTAAATAAGTAAAAAGTTAAAAAGTATAATTTATAAAATAAATAATTTTAATAGTATCTTTTTTATAAAAATGGTAGAATTTTATTCAAATATTTTGTCAAATGAAACTATTAATTATATATTAAATCATGAAGAAGTAAAGAAGGCAAAAATACAAATTGAAACTGGACTAAATAATGTTATATATTTTTCTATTCCATTAACAGATGAAATAAGACAAGAAATAAATAAAACATTAAGATTAGATTTGAGTCATATTCATACTATTCCAATGAGATGGATTAAAGGTGATACAAGTCCACATATTGATAAAAGTATAAATGAGTTTCTAAATACATATTTAATTTATTTAAGTGATAATCAGGGTGAATTAGTTATAGAAAATGAAAGTTATCCAATAAGACAAAATGTTGGTTATATATTTTCAGAAGGGATATCACATGAAACTATAAATACAGGAGTTGAACCACGTTTACTTTTAGGTCCAATGAGTGAAGAAGGTTTATCTGTTGGTGGAGCTACAACAATTACTGCAGATGGTCAAACTGAAATTGTTTATTTTAGAAGTTCAGGATTAAGTGTAGAATATAAAATAAATAATGGTCCATATAATGGATTTTCATTACCAGTAACAATAGTTAATAGTAATACACCTTATCCTTTAAAAGTGTTATTTGAAAATGATATAACAATTCAGTCACCTATTTTTTATTTTATATGTGGTTCTGCTGGAATACAGTTTGGAAGTTCAAGTTTAAATAATGATGGTACACGACCAATTATTACTATTGATGGAGTATCAAATTATCCAGGATTTATACAAAATGGTACATCTTTATCACCAGGGAATCATAATATTTATATTTATAATTTAGTTGTTAATAGTATAAATAGTAGTACGCTTGTAAATGATGGAGGTTGGATAGGTCAAGCTTATTTTGCAAATGCATCGAGTAATAATTTTATTATAAATTGTTCTAGTAATGGACCTATAATAGATGCTGGTGGTGGTATAGTAGGAGGATATTCTGCTTTTAATGGTGGAAATTTAACTATAATAGGTTGTTCAAGTAGTGGAAATTCAGCTACATATTCTGGAGGTATAGTTGGATTTTACGCAGGTAGAAATGGTGGTACAGTTCAATGTGAAGAATGTTGGAGTACAGGATTAATAGGAAGTGGAAGTAATTTTGCAGGAGGAATAGTTGGATTTGCTGCAGGTCAGAATGGAGGGAATATTACAATATTAAATTGTTATTCTAGCGGTTTTATATCTGTATCCGGCGGGGGTATATTTGGTGCTATTGCAGGAGATACTAATGGAACAGTAACTGCACAAAATTGTTATTCATTAGGAAATATAGATACTAATGCTGGAGGTATATTTGGTGATACTGCATCATCAAATGGTGGTACTACATTTGCAATAAATTGTTACTCTGTTGGAACAACTGCAACTATTGGAAATGGTATATATGGTTCTTCACCTCAAGTAGGAGCAAGTACAACAAATTGTTATATAGGAAATGGTAGTTGGGATACAGCTACAGCAAATACTCAACTTACAGGATTTCCAGTTTCACCTAGTTTAATTGGAACTACATGGGTTTATTCAGGTATAAATCAACCATATATTTTACGAAATATGGGATATAATCCATATACAATAACTAATATAGTAAGTGGATTAACACCAACATTAAATAAAACATTTAGTCAAACAATTAATGCTGGCAGTTCTACAAGTACTGCAATAGTAAGTAATAAGTCATATACTATTTTACAAATTACACCATCAGAACCAACTATTACAATTAATTCAGTTACAGGTGTGATTTCAACAACATCGGGTACACCAGGTAATACTTATAATATAATTGTTCAAAATGATGGAAGTTATAATATAAGCACATTTACTCTTACAATTAATAACCCTATTCCATGTTTATTAAAAGGTACACAAGTTTTAACTCCTACTGGATATACTCAAGTAGAAAAATTAAAAAGAGGCGATGCAGTATTAATATCAGATGGAAGAGAAGTAAATATTGTTCAAATATATAATACAAGAGTAAAAGGAAATAAAGATACATATCCATGTTTTATTCCAAAAGGAAGTTTGGGTGAAAATTATCCACCAAATGAATTAAGAATATCGCAAAATCATTTGATTAAGTATAAAAATATATGGATACTTCCAAGACTTTGTTTTTTAACAGATAAAAATTTTGAAGAAATAGATTATTATCATATACGATTAAAAAATTATTTAACAGATAATTTAATAATTGAGGGAGGAGTAGAAGTAGAATCATTAGCTATTACACCAAGTGAAAATTTGGTTTATCAATATCGTATAGTAAATAATGAGTCTTTAATTACAGAACAAATTAAAAATGAAGTAGAAAATGGAATAATAAATGAAATTAAAAATGAAAAAGAAAATAAAATATTAATATTTTAAAAAATGCAAAAAAACTAATACAAAATAAAATTTAGAAATAAAAAATGTACTAGTTTTTTTTAAAAAAATTAAAAAGTTAAAATTTATAAATAAGTAGAAAATAAAGAAGAAAGTAAATTATTTATAAATTTTAAAATTTATAAATAAAAAGATCAAGGAGGGGTTAAGGGGAACTACGTTCCCCTTATTTTAATTGTTTTCTTTTCTTTCTAAAATAATGTTGTAAAAATTCAAGTACAATGTTTCCATTTTTAATATTATCTTTTGAATTGGTCATTAAATAGTGACAATATTCTTCATAGTCTTCATAAATAGAATGATCAAGTTCGCATAATATTATGCTTCTTTCTAAGTCTTGAATACCTTTTTTAAATAATGAACCTTTGTTAGGATTACGTTTACGATAAGTGAAATTGTCTATATCCTTTACATTACTTTGATAAACTAATTTTACAATTTCATCCATATATGTTTCAGCTGTTTTAATAGGAAATCCTACTTTATAACTGATAGACCAGTCTATCATATTTTCATTAATAGTATAATCTACAAAACCAATATCAATCCAGTCAGAATTTTGATAACTAATAAGAATAAGATGATATAAATTATTTTTTTCGATCCAATTATAGGTTGGAGGTTTGAATGAAATAAGTTGAATATTAAATAAAAAATAATAGGATGAATAGATAAAGAAAGAGTAACATTTTTTAATAATATATTGTAAATATTTTTCTCTAAATGAATTATCTTTTATACTTATATTTAAGTCAATATCTTTAGTTTTAATAGATTCTGCACCAGATTTATCATTATATTTATGACCTAATAATTGTTTAATATTAAAACCACCTTTTACAATCCAATGTGGACTATTTTTTTCTTTCCATCCAAGTAAATCAGATTCAAAGTAAGAAGCAAATAATGAAAACATATGTTCTTTAGATGGAAAAGGTTCCGTTTTATGAACAATATAGTTGAAGAGTTTTAAATGTAAAGAGTCAGCAATATTATAAACAGTAGATATAGGTAAAACAATATTTTGGATAGTTGAAAAATTGGTAATATTAGGTAATAGTAAGTCTAAGCATAATGAATTACATTCTTTATAAAGAAGTATAGAACGATTATGATTGTCACTTTTAATAAAAGTAGTATTATTTTTGTTTTCAATAGAAGTAATATTTAATTCTTCTTGAATTTTTTGTAAAAAACTATCTTTTTTTATATTTGATGTTTTAGAGTAAATACATACTAAATAAGCATAACTTGTTCTATCAACAACTTCAATTGTATAACCTTTAAGATGACTAAGAAGTTCATTCATGTTTATATTTTTTCCTAAATCTAAATAAATAAGTTGAGTGTAGGATAAAAGATAGTCTACGATAATCCATAAAGGTTTATTATCTAAATAGTAAGTAACATTTGTTGCATTTGTATAATTAATTCCACCCCATGGAGGACTCATAAAAATAGCATCAATTTTATATTTTGTATTAATAATAGGAATAGCTTTTATAATAGTGTCTTCAATAAGTTCTAAATTGGCTTTATATTTTTTAGGTAAAGTTTTTTTATAAATTTCACAGTTATTTTCTAAAGCTAAAAAAGTTGTATGATCACATTCAATACCAATTACATTTTTAAAAACAGTTGTAAAATTTAATAAATTACCACCAAGTCCAGCGGCACCTTCAACAATAGTGGTAATAAAAATTTTATGTTTAGTTGCAAAATGATTAATAATTGAAGTTGTGTTAAAAGAAGCTTTTGGAGTAGAAATACTATATACACCTCTGTCAGTAATTTGTTGATTTTTTACTATATTTGCATCGGGAAAAAGTTTAAAACGTTGTTTATTTGAGATGGTAATAAGTTTTGCAGGAACATTATCAATATTAGAAGTGGGAATATAAATTAATTTTTGTTGTAAAGAAAAGGATAAGAAAGTGGAAGAATAAAATAAATTATCATCTTTATAAAATAGATTATTGTCATATTCATGTTGAATTGTAGTAAATAAATATAATTTATATTTAAAAATTGGACTTTTCATAATAATAGAATTAAATTTATCAATATAAGTTTGAACTAATTTTCTTTCAATATCAATAGCAATAAAACGAGTTTGACTAATTTTTAATGTTTTAGTGGAAAAATGAGTTGTAATTTTTTCAAGATCAAATATATCATTATTTGATAAAAATGTTAAAAATAGTTCAGTAGAAGGTATATTAAATATTTCATCTTCTTTCATAATTTGGTATAAAATTAACCATAAAGATGTAAATTCTTTTACTGGAGTGGTAGAATGATAAACAATAATATTAGAATCGTCGGTAACTCCTTTTGAAACAGTAATTTCAGTTTCTTTTTTTATTGAAGATAGTAAATATTTATCTATAAATTTTTTGGTAGAAGTTAGATGTGAAATACAAATTAAATAATCTTCAAAAGATAAAGAAGAAATATAATTTGCTTGTTGAATTAAGTAATCTTTGCAATGTTCTGGCGATATCATATTATTCCCTTGAATATAATTTAATAAAAATGTTTTTTTGATTTTTGTAGGAGTAGGATTAGACCAGAAGTTTGGAGTTAGATTAATAGAATAATTAGAGGTAGATTGTATAAGAAGGTCAAATGTAGAAAAGAATATATCAATTTCAATTGAATATTCCGATTTGTCGGGTTTATTATTTTGGTTCATATTTAGAAACTATTTAATAGTGTATTAAATTTCTATTATTAATAGAAAAATATTAAAAGATAGTAAGAAAAATTAAATGTTATAAAAATAGTAGAAACAATTTTAAATATGAATTAATTTTAATATTTTAATAATATTAAATTAGTAATAATAAATAAAATGAAAATGAATAGTGGTACAATTGTTTGTATAATAGTTTTTGTTATACTGATAGGCGTTATAATACGTTTAGCAACCAATAATGGTAAATTAATGGAACAAGAAAACTACTTTTATGAATATCCATATACTAATAAAAGTGGTTTAGTTGACTCTGCTTGTGAAATTTGTAAACAAATATATAATAAATGTAAATCTGAAAATCCAGTTCCATTATATTATGGTAATGTTTCTTCAGTTTGTGATGACCAAATGGGATCTTATGGTATATGTTATGGTTGTAATTATAAATAATTATTTTCTATTAATAATAGTAATAATAATAAATAAAATGAATAGTAGTATAATTGTGTGTATAATAGTTGTTGTTATCATAATAGTAGCTATTATTATATGTTTAGCAAACAATGAAAATTATAGATATGAAGAATTGAAAGATAAAATTTGTAATGAGATGTGTATACTTCAAAGAGATAGATATTATAATAGTTGTAGAGGTAGAACTTATGGTAAAAATGATCATGAATATTGTTTAAGATATGCTATTGATAGAGTAATGAATAATGATAGAAATAATTTATGTAAAATATATGAATGTAAATTATAAATGCAGATTAAAAATTAAAAATGGCAACTATGTTTGCAAAATT
>JACCDO012277566.1_pt1 | contig 27134 bp, 32 predicted proteins | sample 7446101 | NCBI WGS metagenome assembly JACCDO01 (sample SAMN15323440, study PRJNA562643) | freshwater metagenome | isolation source: river surface water | place: USA:Blue River Watershed | collected 2017-08-16 | reverse complement strand
ATGGCGCCGGGGTCATCCAATTATCTTTGGCACCGAGGGAAAAGGGTGGACGTCACGGAATCTCAGATTCCAGATGGGAGTTTAGGCTGTATATTTGTGGATGGCCACCAATGTTATGAGGCAGTCAAACAGGATTTGCCTTTTTGGTGGCGCAAAATTCGGGTCGGCGGACAGATGCTGGGAGACGATTATTGGATGGAAGGCGTGAAACGCGCGGTGAAAGAATTTGCCGTATCAAATGACGTGAAATACGATTTGCTGTGCAAGGAAAATACAGGATATCCTATTTTCCGTTTTTGTAAAATGTAATTTTTCTTTTCATGGGTGTAATATATAATGAATGATTTTTCGACAATACATATGGTTGCGACCAGCGTGTATTTAATAATCACTTTTGTGAATAATATTTTCAATGAATGTCAAATATTATTGGATAAAAATGGCGGGTTCTAATCTGTTTATAGGTCGAACGCGGGATTGTCTTTAATGTTCATCCCACAATATCGCTGTGGTTCCTTCTTGTAATCGCGCGGTTCATGGATGCCTGCTGCCTTCGCCTCTTCTAGCAGAAATTTGAAATTCTCCCAGAATTCGCTCTTGTGACCGAACGATTTGGTTCCTACATGACTCAATTCGTGTATTGCCACGAAGGTCAGTGTGTGCTCGTCGATGAGTTCGACGCCGCCCTTCTCCTTATTCAAACAGAATGCAATTTTCTCGCCCTTGTTCTGACTGTAGGATGTGTATTCACTTGTGGGCAACGCCTCCATCACCTTTTTGGGATTGAACCCTTTCACTAAGCGCTGAACATAATCATTGTCGGGGTGTTTTTTGCCCACATAATCGACGAGTTTCTTACACTTCTGTGTTACCTTTGCCAACAAATCGGCAGACTCCTTGATTTTTGACGTTTCGCGGACGCAGTATTTGTTTCCGTCGGTGGTGCTAACGATGCATTTCAACTGGAAATCGGATTTCTCGAAATACATGTATCCGCACACAAAAATGATGGCAATGATTACAAAATAGAAAAACCACTCCTGATTCATTTCCTTTGCATTATACCCATATAATAAGGGGAACCAAGGTTCCAAGATTCCACTATGTGACATCGAGAAGTGGAGCACCTTCGGTGCTTACCCCTTGGACCCCTCCTTTTTGATTTTTACAAACAGGGCATCATAATGGAAAAGTCTAAGGAAAACTGTAGTTTTGCATTAAAGGAGGGATCTTAAGGGAACCTTGGTTCCCTTAACAATCTTCTCATAACTCTCCTGTTTGACCACATCCGAATCACTCGAAATTATCGACACTGTCATCCCATCATGTCTAAAGTATTTCCGAATACAGGCGTCAATGTCTTTTTTTGTAATGGGATGAATATGTGTTTTATAAACATCCGAAAAAGGAATATGCGGCAATCCAAATAGCGCCAACTTACCATTGTGTTTGGCAAGCGCATCATAATCCTCCGATTTCATAAGCATCTTGTTTTTCAAATAACTCTTCGCCATGCTCAATTCATCCCGTTCAATTCCATTTTTTACTAAATCCTCAATCAACCCTATTAGAAGAGGGAACACACCCAACTTATTTCCGTTATGAAAAACCTTGGCGTTGTCGCACTCGGCATATATCTTGAAATCACCCATATGCTCGAAATAATCGCACATCGAATTCGACGTGTATGACAGTCCATTGTCTTCGCGCAACAGGAAAAACAGGCGCGCGTTCATCGTCTCGCTCAATATATTTTTCAGCACTTTCAAACAGTATTTGTCCTGGTTTGATATTGCACACGTGCGGAATCCTATGCATATGTGAGCAGGCGACACACCGGGTTGCTTTGTAATACAATACTGCACACCTGTTTGAGGAGTTATTCCAAGAATTAGCGGCGGAATGGGGGTTGCCGGCATTTTTCTTGACTTGGCAAATGGACTCGCATCCACACATCTTTTTATTTTTGCAAAGGGTTCAGCGCAACACACGCTCAGAATGAATCGCGATGGCACATAATATTGGTTGTAGAACGCCAGAACATCTTCGTGTTTTAAAGCGTTTATTCCTTCGTGGTATTTCAGGAGATCCACCGGATTCGCAAAAGTGGAACCGGAATACAAAAGTCGGTCGGCATTTTCTAAAACGGTGGTCTCCGCGTCGTCGGCATCTTTTGTCATTTCTTCGCGGACAACGTCGTGCTCCTTGTCATATTGGATTTTATCAAACACGGAGTTCAATAACATGTCGCCGATAGTGTTGATATAATCGCACATGTGGTCTGACAATCCGGAGGCGTAATAACACGTGTATCTGCGGTCGGTGTAGGCGTTTAAGAACGCACCTGACTTGTCGAAAATTAGACTGAGAGTCCGGGTGTCTTTTAATTTCTTGGTGCCTTTGAAACACATATGCTCGATGAAATGTGCGGAACCTTTAAGGGAGCAACTCTTATCATCAGGTTCGTGTATGCTTCCTATATCGCAAAACACATTGATGGATATTTGCTTGGTGTCGAGGGGTGCTTTTTCATAAATCAACCTAAATCCATTGTCGTATGTGTGGGTCTCAAAAGACATGGGTCGTTCTTTAATATAAACATATAATTTTTATATCAAACTATTAGACCAATAAATACAGACTCTGATGTTCATCGTGTGTCACCGGTTCCAAATTGATTTTGCCATAGAGCGTGAACCCCTCTTTGGTTGCCATCTTCAAAATCTCGTCTTCCGACTCCATAAATAGTCGGCGCTCATTCTGTCGCACCTTTTTAGTTGCTGCGTCCGTGAATTTCTCCATAAAAGTCGAAACCGGTCCCTCCTTAATGTCGTACTTGGAATCATACACGAAATCCATGAAATCCACGGTTGTCTTGGTAATTCGCTTATTCGCATATTTTTGCGGATTGTCTATTAAATCCGGCGTACCCACAGGGACAACTGTGTTGAACTTTTTCTTGTCTACTAAATGGACGATGAGCATGCCGCCATTCTTCAACCAATATCGGCAATTCTGGAAAAATTTGCGTTTGTTTTCGATTTCATAGATGGTATGATAGAGACACAGAATATGTGAGAAGGTATATTTGTCATAATTCATGGAATCGACTACATCGCCGCGTCTAATTTTCACCTGTTTTCCACATTTTTGTGTTGCCTTCTCTATCATTGCCTGCGATTTGTCGATTCCAAAACAGCGAAATCCGGCAGCATCAAGGACCTTCAATGTCTCGCCGGTGCCGCTGCCGACGTCGAGGAATACACTAGAATCATCAGCACCGATTGCTTCCAATATGAGTTTCAGTTCTTTCGAACATCGCTGCTCGGGCAAATGGATTTCATCATAAATATGGGCGTAGAATGGATCATATGCTGCGTCGTCTTGTTTTAATATGAATTTCTGCATCTGTGTGAACCCCTCCACAGTTGGAGTCTTGCCTATTGTCCTAAAGAAATATATTATCACCACCATCACAAATAAAGCAAATAATATGTAAAATAATGTGGCGTTTTCAAACTCTGGCATTTTAAACATTTATTATATCACACGCTATATAATAAATCATACATTTTATACGGTTTGCACGGTTAAAACATTTATAGCGCTTGTTTCAATTGTGTGCGGGTGCTATTATTGAACCGGTCGGCACCAATTTTGGATTGCGCATTCCATCTATTATGAGCACCGTCAAACATGGGTTGCGAAAAAAGGAGTTCATAAGGTTGCTCCGATGGACTTTGCACAACCGTTGTGCCGTCCTTGTATAAATCACTGCTCGAGTCAGGAACATACATAGTTGTTACGGCAGTTTTGATGGGCAGGCGTCGCGACGCGTCAACACCAAAGGCGTAATTTCGCAACAAGGTCTCTGTGTCAATATTTGCCGCATAGGTCTTCCACGGTCCGTTGCGGGTTGCGGGATTGAAATTCATCGACACATTGTGTTCCATATACACCGGTTTCGGTGTGGTTGTGGCAGGTTTGGATGACACTTGATACTTTGTTGAAACAGGTCGGAAATCATATTGGGGTTCTAATGGAAAATCGGGAAACTGTCTGCTTCGAAGTCTTTTGTTTAAGTCATCAGTTCGTTCTTGTTGTCCGACAATGGGCGTTTGATGAACACCCTGTATAAATGAAGTTTCGTCACTGAGAAGCATGTTCTATACATTCACCCACGATTATTTTCAGCTAAATATATAGTAGACAATGCTTCTCGAATTGCTTAAAATTTTTATAATATTGATTTTGTTAGATGCAGTGTATTTATATTTCACGAAAGACATGTTCGGTGAAATGGTGGCGCGGATTCAGCGAGTAGCAATGCAAGTGCGTTTGTTGAGTGGTGCGGTTGTTTATATATTCTTGTCAGTTCTTCTCTATTGGTTCATCTTGAAGGACAGACGACCCGTTTGGGAGGCAACTTTGCTTGGTTTAGCAACATATGGAATTTACGATTTTACTAACCATGCCACATTGAAAAACTATGATTTGAAGATTGCCATCATGGATACTATTTGGGGCGCCACGTTGTTTACCTTGACGACCTTGATTTTAAGGGAACCAAGGTTCCCTTAGGAACCCTCCTTATGATCCCTCCTTAGAATCTCTCCTTATGATCCATTCTTAGGAACCTTCCCTTTTGTGCTGACCCCTTAGGAACCTTCCCTTTTGTGCTTACCCCTTAGGAACCCTCCCTTTATACCTGTAAAAATGTTGAATAAATATATAAATGTCCCAAGTTGATAGAAAACGAAAGAGTCGAAAATTGGTTGGCGGATGGAGTTTTTTTCGTCAAAGTCCAGTTGGCGAAGACAAAAAGTATGAGAGTGTTTCGGAACAAAAGAAAAAGGATGAGACCAAATTGAGAACCGAGATTCGTGATTTGGAAGAAAAAATAGACAATGAGAAAAAAGATAAGAAAAAGGCATTGGAGGCAATTGAAGACGCCATGGCAAAAAACAAAAAAGAACTTGAACAAAAAAAGGCGAACCTAAAGAAGTTAACCAGTTGGTGGGGTGGAAAATCGCGAAGTAATCGAAAGTCTCGAAGAACTTACAAGAAATAATTAGATTTTCACTATTTTGACACTATTTTCATTGCCACCGCCAGATGCACATCGTTCAAACACATTTAGTAAGTCTTCCGCGCTTGCCATTATTTCCGGTGTGAGCATCGGCATTTTTTCATAAAACGCCAACACCTTTGGATTGGTTTTAATCTTGGTATGATTAAACCCACTCAAATAAAGTCCCGATAAACTCTTCACTCGCGACAACGCAACATAGGTCTGTCCGCATTCAAATACACGTGATCCTATGTCCATCTCGGCAATTTCCAGCGTCACTCCCTGCGACTTGTGTATGGTGAACGCCCACGCCAAGCGCAGCGGCAGTTGTTCTATCCCATATTTCGGATAATCATCGTGCTGATATACTTTTGGCGTAATTTTCATTGTTACGCCATTGAGGAATCGCACCACAGGACACTGTTTTGCACCGCTCGTCACAAAATCTACGACGACGCCCTGCGACCCATTACAAATTCCCGCGTCCGTGTCCAAGTTTGCTAAACACATTACCACTGCACCTTTTTTCAATTTAACCACTTTCATCAAATGATTGTTCTCCATATACATTGCCATTTGTTGGTCAATATCTTCCCTTGATAATAAGTCGCACCGATTCTGCACATCCTGCGGAATTTGGATTGAAGTATCCGCATAAAATTGCATGCTATTTATTTGATTGGATTCATATAGGAATTCGGGTTCTTTAATTTGCGCATACATGTTTTGATTCACCATATCAGCGTCGGCATTGCGCGGAAACAGTTTGGTCGGTTTTATAACCGTGTCGGGTAATGTGGCGCCGAGTCGGTCGGCAAGTATATTGATAGTCTTCTCCGACAATTTGCCCGCGCGCACTTCCTCCAACACTTGGATGTATTCGGGGTCCTTCTGCCGGTGGGGTGTGCGCAACTGAATATGATTTTCAGACGCAAATGTGGTCTCCCAAACGGGCGATTCAAAACAGAATTGTCGTGATTCTGGGTCGTTTATTTTTCCTACAGGTGGCAATTGGTAGAAATCACCGATTAAAATCACCTGTATTCCCCCGAAGGGTCGCAAATACTGTTTGCGCGTGTTGCGTCCGATTTTATCAAGGACTTCGAAGATTTTAAGAGACATCATGCTGACTTCATCAATAATCAGTGTTTTGACCGAGCGCCAGCGCGCCACAGTGCGACTATTCTTCAATACCTTGGCGACGATTTCTTCTTGGGTTCCGGATGCTATGCCGATGCCTCCCCATGAATGAATGGTTTTGGCGCAACAACCGAGTAGCACTGCTGCGCATCCTGTTAGAGCACATATGGCGTGGTTTTGCCCCCTTGCCATTAAATCATCGCGGATGTTTTTAATCAAATAGGATTTGCCCGTGCCACCGGGACCTGTTATAAAGATGTTCTGGTTCAATTTGTATTTATTAAAAGCATATTGCTGGTCTGGCGATAGAGGATTTGGAACGGTGTGTGTTTGCGCAGCAGTTGCCACGCCCATTGTTCCAATGCTTGCCACGCTCGTGACAATCTCTTTAGTATCCATGTATTGTTGTGCTTCATCCCTCGTCTTGAACTTCTTGTATTGTGCTCCACTATAATTGTCGATTTGCGCGCGGCATTCTTCCCACGTTTCATAAATGCCCTCCTTAATTCCTTTCTTTACTGCGTAAACTGTAGTCATTGTGTGTAATTTGTTTCTACACACAATGTTTTGTTTTGTGAAATCAATTTTCTTCGATTCGCATCGGCGTAAATCCGGCGTTATTCAATATTTTCTGTGTCTTTTTCGACTTCGACATGGACATTTTCTTAAGTGCCTTATCATACAAGGATTTTATGGTTTTGTAATCAGACAATCGCTCCTTCATATTTAAACTGGACATTTGAGCAAATATTGAGTGCATTTCTTTGTATGCTTGGTCGCCAATTTTACCGGCGTCATAAAATGCGTTCAATAATTCATTCAATGTGAGTCCCAACGAAAACGCATCGAGGGATTTTACCATGTTGGACGCAATGGCATCCACGCTCGGCATATGTCGCATCGCATCGATGGCGTCATAAATCAAGGATTCCTTTTTTGCCTGGTTCAAGGGCGCCAGTCGGTTGTCTATCTTCTCAAACATATGATTCACCTGTTTAGAATCGTCGCTGGATGTGTCAAACAGGAGTGATTTTATTATCTTTTTGTAAAACGCATCCATGGAATTCGCATCAGTCATTTTTAATATGGACGCCGCGTTCGTGAACAGTCCATATTCAAACGGATATATCCAGTGGAATTTGGTTTTCTTTGTGCCGTTCATAATATCTTTTGTGAGTTCTGCAATGTTTCGTGACAGTCCAAAATCAATATATATGATGGACTGCGTCTTCGGATTCATCAATATATTGGATGGTTTTATGTCTCGGTGCAAAATCCCGTGTTTGGCAAACAGTTGGGCGCCCTCTATTAAATTGCGCGCCTTTTTCCAAATGCTCAATTTAAACAATGACGGTTTTTTTATGTAGGCGTCCATTTCGATTCCGCCATATTCCATTATCAATAAACGGAATTCTTCATTGTCTTTTTCTTCTTTGTATTTTTCGCAGGGATGTGCGTCCGTTTGTGCTTTCAAATCTGCCGCGTCTGCCTCACACAGAATCGGTTTACCTAAATGATATTTATTTGTGGGGTCGATTTTTGATATAATGTTGTATTCTTCGTATTCTGTGTCGGCACTTTTTTTGGTTAACAATTTGGCAATTTTGTTGGCGTAATTAATCTTCCTGGTCTTTGCCGAGCATTTGATGGGCGGTTTGTAAATACACCCGTATGTTCCGTGTCCAATGATTGTCATTAGAATCTATACAAAACACCTAGAAAAGAACACTCATGTATTGCTTAAATCTCTTCTTTGTCATCTTTTCTCGGTTGTATCCAGATATCTCATTTGTTCTTGACGCGTTTCTGACAAAATCGTCGAATCCAGAATAATCCGTGAGGTCTGGCATGAAATGCACGCTCGTATTTATTCTGTGTTTATTGTCAAAACCCATGATGATATTTAAAAAATCATAAAGTTGGTCATGGGTGTCAAACTTCTTGACAAATTCTGCCTGATTTCTGTGAGTGTCCGACTTGCGAGAACCAAAAACATATATCAAATCCTCTTCATCATCATAGACAATGAATGCGCGCATATCCTCTGTGTCGCAATTCTTATCTGTTCTCTCCAATTGTCTGAACTCGACCACCATGGTGGGTTCATAATACTTGACACTCTCGCTCTCGTCGTAATAATAATAAGAAGACATTCTGTGTTTGATGAATTATTTGGCGTTGTTTTTTTATATTCTTTTAAGGGGAACAATTGTTCCAAGCATCCTGCGGATGCGACGCTCGCCAGAAGGGCGAGTCAACCCCTTGGACCCCTCCTTTAAATTTAATCGATGTTTTTGTTTTATTTTAATTAGCATTTTCACTTCTACACCGATATAGAGGTTTTTCACATCATAATAAAAGCAATGGAGAAAGTTTACTATATAGTTGAAACAGACGACGATGATGAATATATAAAATACACGGAATCGGAAATGCGCGAATGCATTGATGATTTGCCGCACAACGTGTCATTGATTATGAAAAAATACATATTGACACGCAAGTTGAGCACCGTGTTTAGGATGACGCTTTTCACACAGGAATATCCGGAGATTAGTGCCAGTGATTATGTCAATCATTACTGTAATATGCCGACGGAAATTTATGGCGCCAACATTTTCAGTGATTTGGACAGAGACATTGTGGAGAGGTTTAACTACTAGGGGAACCAAGGTTCCCCTATGACCCCTCCTTTAAGGAAAACCTACGGTTTTCCTTGGACCTTTCCCTTTTAAGGAAACCAAGGTTCCCTTATGATCCCTCCTTCGATGGCGGACGTATTATAAAAATCAGTTTAAATAATGTTCAAATTGCGTCAGCGAAGCGACGCTAATCGGAGCCGAGGACGATTGCGCCCTCGTTACGATGCTATAATTGCACATATAAACACAATATGCTGCCATCACAGTGAATGTGTGAAACAGTTCGTGATATCCATATACTGTGTCCTTTCCACATAACTTATAACCCATGTTTGATAAAGTGTACATTAAAGTGCCAACCGATTGAAACACAAACCCCCAGTACATAAATGTCAATTCCTCGGAACTCATATGTTTCCAACATTCGCCCAGAAAAAGCAACACTGACGCCGGAATTGACGACGCCAAAATGGTCGACGGACGTGAACTCCACGTTGCATATGAATTTGCCAAAAATGTAGAAATTGATATTGTCATAAATTGAATCCTAATTTCTTTAGGGAAAAGATGAAACGCAATTGGCGTCATCATAGTGACAGTCCACACAGAAATTGCTTGGTGGTCCAGTTTTTGAAGTATAATTTCTGTGTGTGGAGACCATTCAAATGTGTGATACAACCCGCTCATCGCAAAGCACAATATGTTTCCAATCAAATTCATATATATCCATGGACCGTTGGTTGCAGTGTTCGACTGTATATAATTCAGTGCTGCCGGCGCAAATAAAAGTGATGCCAAGTGTATTTTGCCCCGAAACCACGGTTTGTGTTTACCTTCACAATATAATAATTCATCGGCAAAAAGACGTCCGTCCATTTTAATTATTTATTAGCAACTCTCTATTTTCCTTTAGCAAAAACATTTAGCAAAACTAAATCGTTGGAATTAGTATTTAGAGTGGTTTTTATTATGTTTTACATAATATAATCATACCCATAATGAGTGCTCCTGCTGCTAATACCCCAACTGAATCCACTGTGAGAATGCCCGACAACACAACTATGCAAAATGCCATTAAACTTGCCATTTCTGAGGACAAACCAATTCTCTTGGATTATTGGACTGCCTCTATTGAGAAGAGCGCACTTGTTGGTGTAAGAGACACCAAAGAGAAATTGCTTGTTAAGAGCGTGGATGAGTATACCAGTCCTATCCAGAAGATTTACAAGGTTGGCAATGATTTCATCATCATGACCGAGAACTCTATCTATTTGGTTTGCGCCTCTATCCCCACCAAGAAGATCGCATAAAACCCCCATCAACACATTCTGTAGGCACTCCCACATTTCTTTAAGAAAACCTACAAGTTTTCATTATACTCCATAAATAAAAAACATTGCTTTTTATTTATTAACCGGTCTGCATTCCTTATTCCTCTATCTTTTTCATATTTGAGAAATATTCTGGTGTCACCATCATCTTGCGCTTGCGAATTTTCGTCTTTTTCAACGCCTTCTTGGTCTCCGGCGTCTCCTCATCCCCCGCCACATATATTTTCTCATATTCATCTGTCAGAACCTTCTTCACGAATTCATACACAAACATCAACACCTCCTCCGTGCAATTTCCCACAATCAAGCAACTCCCCGTCCTGAATACCATGAAACTAACCTTTGTATACTTGTCCGAAATCATAATATCCTTTGTTTTAAGTGCACGGTCTTCCGGTTGTATAGACCCCCGCTGCAAGACCGGGTCAAACCCCAGCGCATTACAGAAGTAAAATTTCGATTTCACTGCCGGGTACGTGCACGAATCATAAATCGTATCAATCTTGTATTTATCACTGCGCAAAATCGAGTGCAGCACGTCGCGATTGATGTTGAACCCCACATAGAAATTCGAATTAATAATCACATTGTCGCTGGTTGGCGTGCGGTAATCCAACACATGAGGCAGGAAATGTGGCGACAGTATCTCAAGAATAAACACCTTGATGCGTTCATACAGGATTGGGTCCAGAATACCCGGAACCTCCAATTTCCCTGTATTGAAAATCTTCACGTGTATTTCGGTAAACATTCCTGTTGTCTTTTTGAAACGAATGGTGAGAGCAATGCAGTTGTACATTGCGCCGCCGCCTTCCTTGCCGCGACAGTTCATCACATCCTTTGTATTCATTCCAACAGCAATCTTGCGTTCGTCCTTGTATTTGGTTTTGCGATTCGTATTCTCCGACTGTTTAACGATTTTCTTGTCCTTGCAGTAATACTCCGTCAACATCTGTTTCTCCAATTCGGCAGTTTCTGCCTCTGTTTTGCACACCACTTTCATCTGTTTTTTAACCACGCCCTCTATCGGATTCCAATATTCAATTACTGGGATTTTCCAAAACAGGGGCAGTGTGTCTATTTTGTCGTCGATGTTTAGAAACGGTTTCTTCGTCTTTGTGGAAATATAGAGATCGCGACATTTGGGCATGTCCGGTATTTCGAGTTCTTCGTCGTCCGAATCTGCCGAAGACCCGCCCACCATAAATTGTTCCCATTCGTCGTCTATTGATGCCATTTTTTCTAAGTAGTTTTGTATTGTTTATTGAATCTTCTGTAAATTGTTTTGCGAAATCAATTTTCATGTTTTGTATGTGTGTACTTTATATATGCCGGATTTTAAACGCCCAAAACTGTCGCTGTCACTTATGAAAGAACCAGAACCAGAATTAGTTTCTGTTGTTGATTATTTAAGACAAAATTTTAATAATCTCAATCATTTGTATTTTCAAGAAACACAAAACCAAGATATAAAACAATGGATGAGCACAGTATTAGAAAAATGTTTGAGTAGTTTTGGAAAAACTCATAATTGTAATGGTGAACATATTCGATTGAAATTGGATAGACGATTGGTTGAGAATGATTTTTTTATTGGAGATAAAGTGCAAACGTCAAGAACAACCGGTGTATATGTCTATTCCTGTAACAAATTTGTTTATAAAAGAACCAGTTTCCACATTGACAATGTGAATACTTTTTTCAAATTGGTTTTGGAAGTTTGTTTGCAGCAATATGCGCATTCTTTAAATTGTGGAATGAAAATACCAGAAATTTATGATTACACATTGTCACAAACCGGCGACCTGTTGTCTTTGGAAATTAAAATGGAAAAGATAGAGATTCTGGATGTTTTGAACGAAGACATTAAACAAGAATTGTTGCAAAATTCTGGGCATTTTATTGAGACAATTAAGTCTGGTTTAGATTGTTTTGAAAGACACGGTTTGTATCACAACGACACCCATTCGGAAAATATTGGGTTCTACAAAGATGCTGGTGGAAATCTACAGGTAGTTTTGATGGATTTTGGAAAGGCAACATTGAGTGACAAAAATAGATATCAATCGCCATCTGGGTTTTATGAACAATTGGATGATCAAGGTAAATTCGATGAATGGTTGACACATGCGGTTAGGCAAAATACTGGTCGTCGAAATTTTTATGGAGGCAAAAAACGAAGAACTAATAAAAAGAAAAAACAGCGACGCCGCAAAACTCATTGTCGCAAATAAATCATTTTCTATTTTTTTAAAATGATTTATCTTTTATGGGAATAATAAATAAATCATTTTAAAAAATAGAAATATAGATAGATTTTGGGTGAACCTCTATCGCCAATGAATTCAAACACAGAAAATATTCCATGGACCGAAAAGTATCGCCCAAACAAATTCGACGACATCGTCCTCGACCCCACCAACAAGAAAATCTTCCTAACCATGTTGAAAAACAAATATTTTCCCAATTTGCTCCTGTATGGACCGCCGGGCACCGGCAAAACCACCACTGTAATAAATCTCATCAATGAATATCAGAAATCGCAAAACCACGTCAATAAAAGTCTGGTCATCCATCTCAATGCATCCGATGAACGCGGCATCGACACCATCCGCAACCAAATCTACCAATTCGTCAAAACCAAGAACCTGTTTGAAACCGGGTACAAATTTGTTGTCCTCGACGAAGTCGATTATATGACGAAAAACGCCCAACAGGCTCTCAAATATCTGCTACAAGTGTGCGGCGATAATGTGAAGTTCTGTCTCATTTGCAATTACATAAGCAAAATCGAATTGTCTCTGCAGCACGAATTCATATGTGTGCGGTTCAACCAATTGCCGTCATTGAAGATTCACGAATTCATCCGAGATATTTGCAAAAAAGAGGGTCTCGACCTATCCGACAAGTCCATCAATGTCATACAAAACTTGTATAAATCCGACATTCGAAGTATGATTAATTTCATTCAACTTAACCAAAATTTAGTTGTCAAACAGGACAATATCATCAACGCCACTGTGTGGGAACGCCTCGAATCTATGTTTAAAACCGATGGCGACGATTTTCTTGCGCTGCATGGCAAAATGAAGGAATTTATCCACCGCTTGAGCATCCACTACAACATTGATAAAAAACAGATAATCAAGGATTACTATAGTTATCAAATCAAGACGATGACCAGGGACAAATTGACGCCAGACGTGCTGAGTCGGATGGAGGTAGTTCTACACAATTATGACTGTAAAATCGACGCCTTGGTGGATTATTTCATCATGGACAACGCGGGAAACTGAGAGGACAACAAATAAATAAAAATTATATAGAACATTGATGTCTAAAAATTCATCCACCATGTCTGTTGCCGGGTATTTAGAACTTATCATTGGACCCATGTTTTCCGGGAAAACCACGCGCCTAATAGAGCATTACAAGGCCTACAAATTCATAGGCAAGAAAATCGTGGTTATTAATTATTCCTTGGATGTGAGATACAGTTCGGTGGCGCTGTCGTCGCATGACCGCGTTGAAATCCCGTGCGTATTTTCCACGACGCTGGATTATTCCCTGTGGCAGGATGCGGATGTGATTCTCATCAATGAGGGGCAATTCTTCGAGGATTTGATGCCTTCTGTGTTGGACATGATAGAGAAATATCACAAACGCGTTTACATCTGTGGTTTGGACGGCGATTTCAAAAGACAGCGATTCGGCGCAATGCTCGATTTAATACCCTATTGCGACCGTGTTGAGAAATTGAACGCGTTTTGCTCTATGTGCCGTGATGGAAAACTTGCCATATTTTCACACAGGATTATTGAGGGAGAGCAAAATATTGGCAGTGAGGGAAATCCGCAAATTTTGATTGGCAGTGAAAATTATTTGCCCCTGTGTAGAGGGTGTTATATGAAATCCATATAGAGACAATGTGTAAAAAATAGCATTAACCATGAGTAAACATGAGGTCCACGATTATCAGTCCCAAATGGACGTATTTATTAGGCGCATTCCAGATTATATGTATGTATTTGATGTTGCCAAGTTGTGCGGATACAGTGAATTTGTGCTCGTTTGTAAAACGGTTCCCATCTCGGATTTGCACAAGGCAGTTATAAAGGCGTATGGACTCAAGGATGGTGTCAATCTGTTTTTCATGAACGAGGCGACCAAGGAGCGCCATGTGATTCCAAACACTGATATATTCACATTGTACGAACTGGTCACCAAGTGTCAGTCGACCCCCAATTTACAAGAGTTCATCAAACCCCTGTATGAACTGCCGACCCCCACTGTTTATCGAATTTATTTTGACGACGAGCACGGGTGTTGCGGAAAATAATAGAATTAGTATATACATTATATTATATACTAATGGAATCTGCCCATGACCGTCTTGAATCAGTTGACATTATAACTCCTCCAACATCACCTGTTTCTGAACCCGAAGTGAAAATTGACATAACGTCTGTTTCTGCGCTTGAAGTGAAAGTTGCCAATGAAGTTCAAACTAACAAGTCCATGTGTTTAAAACAATTATGTGAATGCATCACATCTATCAAAAACAAGTTGGGCGACCAGGATTTTCAACAACGCAGCGGCGTCACAGTAACTGTTTTGTTGGAGTTGTATCGTGTATTAATCGCATCTTTTCTCATTCTGTTTGTTCCCCAATCGTGTGGCGACCACGTGTGCACAATATCGGAGAACGCCCAGACGGGGACGGACCCCCTATACAACGCCGGATTCTCATTCAACTGCATTACATTGATTGCCTTTGTCACCATGTATTTTGCCGAAGTGAAACGCGAGGGCAAACTTATTGCTTACCTCGATGTGAATCCGAAGTGCATGACCGACAATGATTCTGTTGGACTTATTTTAGAAAGGTTGCCGATAGAGAGAAAGAACACCATCTTGTTTTATGACAAATTTTACCAAAAATCGGGGTATTTTGCTCTTGTGTGTTTCGTCGTGAATACCATTTTGTCCGGGTTTGTTGTTAACAAATATTATTTAGACGACAAGACCACATCCACTTTCATTACATCGGTGCTTTTCATGATTACCAAAATGGGCGATGTGTATTCTACCGTCAACACTGACCGCAATATTTTCTATAGCGCCTATTTGAAAGGCAAAATTCAATACAATGATTTGGATGCTAACAAAGATGCCAACAAGGGGAACCTGAGTTCCCCTTTGACCCCTCCTTAAAGGAAACCAAGTAAAGGAAACCAAGGTTAAGTATCTGGCGCCGCCAGATACGGGCGGTGGCGCCTTTGGCGCCACTTATGTCCTTTAGAACCTTCCTTTTGATATAATAACCTTGTTAAGTATCTGGCGGCGCCAGATACAGGCGGTGGCGCCTTTGGAACCTTCCTTTAAAAACAAGGTTATTTGTTACATTTGATATGTTTTTCAAAAACACATCAATTATTACCGACGGAATCTTCCTTTGACAGTTTTCATTTTTTTAACACTTCTGCCTCTTTTTTTTCTGCTACCGCCCATGGGATGAACCTTATTTTTTCTTGTGAATGAAGACAATAATTTACAAACAAAACCACGAGAGGTTTTTTTTATAAGTTCACTGTTTTTAATTGTGGAATCAAGTTGTTTGGTGCATAAAGATATTGTTGTCGATATCAAGTCCGTTGCCATTTTTTTGGCAACTGTTTGGACGTTTACAGTTTTCTCAACCAATCTGCTTGATGTTGTTTCAAGACCAGTTATGAGTTCGCCACTATATTCAATGTTTTCAACTTCTTCTTGAATTGGCACAGGATTAATTAAATTGCATATTTCATTATTATTGGTTAAAGTGGCAATACTATCAGCAAACTTATTCATGGATTGACAAATGTCAATATCCATTGTTAGTTTCAAGTAAACTCGCAAAGTAAGAGAAATGTCAACAAGAGCATTGTGTAGTTGTCCGCCAACATCTTGATTAAACAAAAGTTTATGGACTTCTATTAATTTATCATTTTTAAGTTTTTTGGTTCCTTTAAGGTCAGCACAAACACGTTTAGATTCGCTCATAGTGCAGTAAGCAGCAACAGGTAGTACCTGTGTAGTTTTATGTTTGCTAGTTTTGCCAACTTTATCAACCATTGCGAATTTGCTTAAAAAATCACTGTATTTTGCTTCTTCTTCTGGGTGTTCGGCAATAATTTTTGCGATTTGTCCAGTTATCATTTTTATGTCAAATTTAACATTGTGTCCAACAAATTTAGTTGCTTGATTGCAATAAGTGATGAATTCGTCAATATGGTCTTTAATGGGTCGTTTGTCTAAGGTAATTTCTTTGGTAATGCCATGGATATCACTGGTAATTTTTGGAATTTCACCATTGATTTTAACTATGTCGTTGCCTAAAGTGGTGGCGTAAATAACGGATTGTGTTTCTGTATTGTATAAAATGTAACTTAATTGAACAATTTCATTTTTTTCAGGACTAAATCCAGTGGTTTCAGTGTCAAACACAATAATATTATTCATAATATCATTCATACAATATTACCATATTTTAATTATCAACAAAGGAAAGTTTGATATGTTTTTGAAAAACGCATCAACAAAGGAATTACATAAAGAAAAAGGAAGGATCCAAACAAAAGGAAGGATTCAAAGGAAACCTTGGTTTCCTTTACTTGGTTTACTTTGTTAGTTACCAGTCGACCCGAACCCCCCACCACCACGCATGGTTTCATCCCCAAGTCCATCAACATTGTCTACAATTTCCACCAAAATCGGCATCAAAGATGGCGCGCAAATCTGCAGAATGCGTTCGTGCTGGTTTAATACGTGTTGCTGCGCCAAGCAATCAAACATGCCAATCAAGTTGCCGCGATATCCGGCGTCAATAATTCCGGTGGAATTGGCAAGACGGAGTGGCGTCTTGTATATGCTCGACCTGGGATGCATATAATATCCTGTATTGTAAATTCCCGTGTGTGTTACTACAGAAGCACTGCACTTAATTTGATGGTCGACCTTGTTTATTTGCCCATTGTTGTTTTCACACACCTTTTGTTCCGGCACATAAATGTCGAATCCGGCATCAATGTGTTTTGGGTCATTCATTATCTTTGTGTTGTGTTGTTCTACTGCCTCAAAATATTTTAGTCGCAGAGAGTTGTCGGCAATAAAAATGCGCAAATGCATATAACTGGGATAAAGAGAAAGGAGCAATTCATATGGTGACAACATTTTATAGTTTATAAAACATTCTTTGTCTAAATGTTTTATAAAAATAATTAAATTCTAAATGCTTTGGGGCATTATTTGAATTTCATTATTTGACAGTAACTTTTTACCGATTATTTGCGGCGTCTGCCTCCAACCATTTGGGGAGAAGGTGCCGGTTCTTCAGCATTGCAATATCCCTCATTGAAATTTAAATACAATAAATAAAAGGGTCCTGTGAAAAAAGCAATTAAAACTCCAAATATTTTTTCCGCAGTGGAACCGGATTTTCCAAAACACATCAGCGATTTTATAATGCAGTAAATGCAAACTATTATGAATATAACTAGAACCATCAAAACCAATAAACCATATCCTGTGTTTGCCGGTGCTACTGTGGTTTCTGCTGTTGCTGCCACGGTTGCTGCTGTTGGTGTTGGTGCCGCGGTTGGTGCCGCAGTTGCTGCTGCTGTTGTTGAAGACATCTATAATATTTACACACACAAATTATGCACCTCGCATATCAGTATTGTTGCAATATTGCATTTCATTTTTATGTTTGTTAACAATCGGCACACAATTTGCCGGATATCCCAACAAATATTTGTATGAATACCCAGGCGCAGGAATATTGTACGCCAAAGCAATTCCAAGTTCTTTTCCTAAAGGTGTTGTGTATGATGTTGTTGCTTTGGTTATTGTTTCATATCGCAATCGTGTTACAACAGAACTTGCAGTGACTCCTCCCTGTGTTGCAAATGCAGTATTGCTCGGTTTGTAATGAATTGGTTCAAAACGTGTTGTCATCTTCGGTGCTTTGGTTCCGTTGACAAAATATTTGTTTCTGCCAATGTAGACGTTGTTAATGGGAATCGCATTTTCATCGGGTTCGGCAGGTTGTGCGTGTGGCGGGTCAGCATTTATTATTGCTGGCGGAAAATATCCGGGAGACTCGAATCCAAGCGCATCCAAAAAAATATTGTCCAACAATATCATGTTTGGAATTGTCGTGTATTCTGGAACTTCCCAATCCACTTTTAATAAATATGATGTCCACGGTGAATACCGTTCTGAATTAAATATGGTAGAATCAACTCCGACGCATTGAATTTGCATAGTGTTGCTTGCTATGTCATATGCAATTTTCATAAAGTACACTTTTGTTTTGTTTGTTCGAAAATCAATCAAATAGTGTTTATTGTTTTCTTGGACATTATTAAAAACCTCGTTCAAGTCTTCTAAATCATAGTCGCCATCAGCAATGGGCACACTGTATTCTTGTCCATTCAACCAACGATATTTGAAAAGTGGATTTTCGACAGTGCTGCAACCAACAATTCGCATTTTGGAACGGCGATTGCGACCATTGGGAGTATACACATTTTGCAATGTTGCCGGAATTCCGTCGCGAAATGTTGATTCTCCTATCCGCAAATTTTGATAGTTGTTTTGGGCATTTCCCAAATTTCGGTTTTCCAAATATTGTCTTGATGATGTGTAATAATTCTGTTTTGGTGCTCCCGCACTGCGCATCCGTCGCTTGGCATTATCTGCTCGCGCGGTCACTTGTGAAAACACTTGCAAACACGGTTTTTCGGTTGCGTCATTTACCAAGTTGAAATCCACTGTATGAATGCCCGCGCCAGTGGAACTGTTAACTATTGTGGAACCAGGTTTAAAGAATTCGGCAAGACTGGTTGTGGCGCGACCACAATTGTCTTCCATTTCTTTTTCCATTCGATATATTTTAACTGGTGGGGGGATAAATATATTTGAACCATTTTGTGTGCCCATATTTTTTTTTAGTTTTGATATGATTTGATTGAATGTTTGTCCTTTCCACGATACTCTCATTTTTGTAGATATACATAATAACTACAAAAATAGCATTTTTCAGACGCGCTAAGGCAAACCTACGGTTTTCCTTGGACCTTTCCCTTTGTAATTCCCTTTGTTTATGCCTTTTTTTATGCGGTTCTCAAAGTCCATGTGTCATAATCGAAATCCTCTTCATTCGGCCACCCCGTTACCGCATAACCATCCACACAATACGTGTGACTTCCACCCACAACCAAATTATACAACTGTGTGTCCGGTGCCATTTCATATGTGTCTAAAAACGTGATTTCCTTAGGTCCCTCAACCGTTTTCAACATCACGCCTGTTTCCATCTGTTGCACGCGTCCAGCATTCAACCCTGCTAAAAACCTCTGATAAGGAACCATATTTTCATCCAACACCTCATGCGATTTGCCATATGTGTCTGACATTACTACTGCAGGTTTGACTGCGTAAAACTTTTTATCGACAGAGATGTGCGGGTGGTGCGACGATGTGTGGTGGTCATTGTTGATATTCGTCATTGTGTTATTTCCTAACAGGGGGCGGTGTAAAGCAAGTACTGGATTATGTTCGCCAAATGCACCTATAACCATATCACCAACACGAACGTCTTCAATTGCCTTTGTTGTTCCGTCTGCCATTGTTACAATGGCATCGTGAAAGAAGCAAGGTGCCGGAGTAATGGCAGTGACATCGGCACAACCAGTTACATGTGCGTAAGCAATAAAATCGGAACCGTTACTATTATCATTTTTATAAAAGTTTCCAGTGGTTGGTGTAAGAATTTGAAATACAGAATTTTCAGTGCCTTGTTGTATAATATTATAAACATTCCCATTTGGAATTGGGTCCCATGTGAATGCACATCCGTAACCATACATTGCATACTCTCCGGTTGGAGTAAATTCATAAGTGGGATAAAATCCTGTAATAGTTGTTACATTGCACACACGGCAATCATTACATTTGGGATTGGGATATCCTCTTTTATCCTTCAGTGATAAACCCACCGGTTCCGCAATAGAGACCTTGTACGAATTGCGCGCCTGCAAAATGGTGTCATATTTCAAACGGTCCAATCGGGCGCCAGATGACACTCCACCCTGCGTGGCAAACTTGGCATTGCTCGGTTTGTAATGCGCCTTCACAAAGTTTTCTATGTCATCCACTTCAGGACAAGAATTAATACCATTTGGCGTGTAGACGTTTGTTGCGCTTGTGAAAGTAGAGTCACCTGTTTTAAAATGATGGGATTGACTCTGGTTAAATGTGCGTTGTCTATTTACTAAATACTGGTTAAAGTTGGCATTGTATTTGGACCCTGGGCGTCGAGCATTTCCGGCGCTGCGAACACGGCGTCTGGCGTCGTCGGCGCGAATAGAGCATGATGTTGTTGCGGGTTGCTCGGTCTTGTCATTCGGCAAAACCACAGAAAAATCTAGGGTCTGGCAAAATCCAGTATCAGTTCCAGCATCCGTTGTAATTGCTCCACCGGGTCTCAATGACTCGTCCACACTCATACTAGGTCTCGAACTGCGGTCCGATAGAGCAACACTTGCCACTTCTCGTCTATAATGTTTCATTGGCAAAGCACCAAATATGCCGGTTGATTCCGTGGAACCATTCATTTTTAATCCGGACACTATTTGGTTAAATGTGCGACCTTTCCATAATACAGGTTTGGTGGGATTCATATTTAATCTTGCTGACATTCCGATTTGTATATATTCCGACAATACAAAAAAATGTGCAATGTTTTTGTAAATTTATTACTGCGGAATCAGTTTCTTCACACACTTGTCATCAACCTCGAAAGTTGGTTCTTCGTTTTCCTGTGGGACGATTCTTATAATGCATTTCGCCTTCTTTCCATACAGGGGTTTTGTGCATCCACTCTCGGTCTTCAATGTTTTCCTTAATAATGCTTTAACCTTCTCTTTTTCATCTTGGGTTTGCGTGCATCTTGACCGGAAATTTTCATAGGTTTCGCGCACCTGTTCATATGTCAGATTGGACTTCTTATTCAACATTGTGTTTATCAATTCGTGCAAGTCATATACGTATTTGGAAAATGTGTCGCGCGATTTCATGTGTTTCATCTTCAATGGCAACTTTTTCAAATTCTTGTGTAAATTGGCGCGACATTTGCCACAGGGCAACGTGTATCTTAAACTGTATATGTAGTCGCGATAATGGTGTTTGTCTGCCTCTGACGGATTTACAGGATAATTGAAACTCATTGTGTGTAGAAAATGCCATTGACTTGGTCCCCACACAGTAGTAAGCATTCCATCATTGCTGTTGTAATCTTCCTTTGAGTATACGCATTTTTTTCGCGTGGATCTGTCTGATTTCATTGTATCTATATATTCATACAGGAATTTATTGTGTTGTTTAGGAATCGTCCTTTATGCATTCAATAAATTGTTTGTAGAAAATATAGATGCCAGGATTTTATGAAATAGTTTCGCGTAAAATTTTACCTTACAACAATTTAATTTCTATAATTTTTTTGCTTGTTGTTTTTTCCGTTGCTGGATACTACATATACACCAATTACATTGGCACCAAAAATAGCATAACTGATGCCATTTTTAATTTTAATGACAACACCATTGGGGTAGGTAATAACAAAAAACCCAAAAGTGAAAGAACTGCCGGAGGAACTTCTGAAGTAACTAGTGACACTGCTGTGAAAAAAATTAGCAAAAAGGATGAAACTATTGTCATTGTGGTGTTTTCAGTTGTTGGATTTCTCATAATTTGCGGTTTGTATTTTTGGTTGAGTGGCAGCACATCTTCTTCAACTGGCAGTGGTAGCAGTGTTAGTGGCAGTGTTGCTGGTAGCAGTGGCAGCAGTTCGAGTGTTTCTGCCCCATCTGGATTATTATCACAGGTTTTATCAGTTTTTAAAATAAAATCTGCCAAAAGTTCTAGCAACAATGTTATGGGATTTTATTTGTTGGCAGTCGCAGCAATAATGCTCATTTATTTCTTGTATCATTATTTGTACACTCCAAAATACACAAACCCTGCAAAGAAAGACAAGGTTGTAAAAGCAGGCAGCACAATCACTGTTCATTTCTTCACCGCGGATTGGTGCCCGCATTGCCGCAAAGCAAAACCGGCAATTGATGAATTTGAGAAAGAGTACAGCAACAAAAAGGTTAATGGTCGCACAATTCTTATAAATCGTGTTGATTGCACCGATTCTGAAGTAGAAGAAGTGTCGAAACAAATCAATCAGTTTAATGTGACTTCTTTCCCCACCGTGAAAATCAAAGACAATAATGGCAACGTCTTTGATTTTGACGCAAAAATAACACACGAAAATCTGACAGAGTTTCTCAATTCTGTTGCAACCAATTAATTGCGTCTTGCATTCCACACTCAATCGCTTTTTTTCGGTCTTCGCAACTATTTGCCAATTTGAAAAAATTACCCAAATCCTCTATTTTTGATTGCACAATAATCTCCTCTATGTTGTTATCTGTCAAATCCATCTGTATCTTGTTGATTAATTTGTTCATAGTGTTTGTTGCATAATGCAACATGTCAAAATCAGTCGGTTCATTTGTTTTTGTCATGTTGGTTGCCATTTCATGTCTTATTCCCAGAATTGTTCCACACTCTTTATTCCTTTCCAAACATTTTGTCATTGGATAATTTATTAATATGCTTCCGTCCAAATACAGTTTATCTTCTATTTTTAGTGGTTTGAATAATATTGGCAATGCCATTGAAGCGTAAACCGCATCCAAATATTTCACTTTGGGAGTTGCTTCAGCACTGAATTCTTTTATTTCAAATTCCGAATATTCGGTGGCGTACAAATAAAGTGATAATCCGGTTAATTTGCAAAAGGTTTCCATATCCACATCCAAATCAATGTCCTTTGCTTTGAACACTGGAGAAAACATTTCATAAATAAATGTTTTGTCCATAATGCCATTGTTTGTGTAGTAATCGTAAATATTTAATACATTGAAATTGAGAATGTTGTGCCACGGACGGTTTATTATGTAATTGTCTAATTCTTCCCACTCATATTTTAGTGCCATGAATGTTGTTAACATTGCCCCTGCCGATGTTCCGTGATAACTTTCAATGCTTGCATGTGACCATATTTCCGAAATGTTTGACTGTTTTAGTGCTCCATACAAATTTAATATTAATGGACCGCCGCCACTAATGACAATGTGTTTTATTGTCGTGTCCATTCGTTTCTTATTATAATTGAAAATTCTATATATTTTTTTGAAAAGAATATATATAGGTATTTTTCAAAATGGGAATCATAAATAAAAAAATCGTCAATGGTGTTGCCACCTACACTGTTTCCAAAGATATGACAGATGAGGAAACTAGTAAAAAGGGCGGTCTCTGCTTAACTCCTGCGAATTCCAAGAATTTTGTCATTTTGCGCGAGGATGCCGATGTTTACACTGAGGAAGGTGATGTTCTTCTCCGGTTTCGCAAAAATGTCCTACCCAAAAAGGACATGGACATCTTCTATGATAATGTTATTAAATTTGCCAAGTCCCACAAAACCACCAATAGAGGCATGGCAACCGGCACCAAAAAGGGCAAACGCAACATTTCCGAGGGCAAGGGGGTTGCCTCCAATATCCTCGGATATATGGACACCTGGACCGTTCAACACAAGTATATGTTTAGTCAAGTTGGGATGAAGGAAATTAAACCTGCCGTACGTCGTAGTTATTTCTCGCAAAGCAACTATGATAACTGGTTGCCAATGCAGTCTTTAGTAAAACACATCGACGCCCAATATAAGAAGTTGGCGCCGGTGCAATACAAGAAACAACGCGCCAAGGCAGACGAGACCCATTTCAAAATCAAGGGAACTGCGTTCACCACGTTGACCACCAATGTGAATTTCAATACGTGCGCCCACCAAGATGCCGGCGATGATGAGGAAGGATTGGGAAATTTGGTGGTTTTGCAACGCGGCGATTACGAAGGTGCCGAGACTTGTTTTATACAGTATGGTGTGGGTGTCGATGTGCGCGAGGGTGATTTCCTGTTGATGGACGTACACCAATTACACGCCAATACCAAGTTGAAGTTGAAGTCGCCGGACTCGATTCGGTTGTCCATCGTGTCCTATTTGCGAACTGGCATTTGGAAAAAGACGCGAACCATGACTCAGAAACAGGCGAAACAACATATGGGCAAGATTGCCGATTTCTACAAAAAGATTGAGAATAAGAAGGCGAACAATGGAACTAGAAAGGCGGGCAAGGAAGGAAAACCAATGGTTTTCATTAGTGACCAATTTGCCGAGTCCGAGCACAAGGTTGCCAAAGAATTAGCAGTTGCCTAAGAATTCGCATTTTATTATTCCTGTATTCTATAGCAATAATATATTAAATGTACCATTTGTTCAAAAATTCTAGCACGCGAATCGTGGTTGTCTCGTTTTTCGTTTATCTCTTTGTCAACCTTTTTGAAAATGTGATTCATTATGACATTGGCAAATTTAGTAATAAAGATATTGAATTAAACACGGATCTTCTGCCATCTAATCGTGATTGGACCAAAATTATTATGGTCATGTTATTCTTTGCTTGTGTGCAGGGATTGCTGACATGCTATTTCTCAGAGAGATGTTTCTAGACTTTTTGCAACCGGCGTAAAAGGTCTAGCAATAGGTATATAATAATGTTTACGGAAATCCCTTTCCCCGAGATAGAGACATACACGGTGTATTTAGAACCCTTCCTCAATACTTATTACAAGGAGTATCAAAACATCTTGACGGTTGACCGCACACCTCGTGGCGCCATAGGTGCCTATGTGAAACGCGTGAATGCACCTGTATTATCACCTTTTAATACTTTTCCCTCTGCTCTATCGCAGGTGAATAATTGTTTGTGCGCGTTTGTGAGAAACCCGAATGGATTCACGATGAAAAATAATAACCCCTTTTTGAATGAACGCGACATACCTTCTCTATTGTCATTTTTGAGAATCAATGGTTATACTGTTGATATGGACACCGTGAAAATTATGCATAAAGCAGGGATACAATCAAGTGATTCAAAACGCTTGATTTGTGTTTTTACAAAATCCGAGTAACACGCACAAAAACACGTGTTTTACACGCACACAAATTTCTGTATGAAAAAAACAACTGACTACGGATTGTTGTTTTTTCTGGGGGGATGTTTGTTTATTTATAGCAAACCTTCTTTCTTCTCTCTCAACTTATCCAAGAACAATTGCATCACAAACAATGGTTCTTGTTTCATCTTGCTCTCACGATACTTCTTCTGGTATTCGCGCTGGTATTCACGGTCCAATTCGCGCTTTTTCGCCTTCTCTTCCTCAGTGCGGTATTTCACATTGTGTGCGCCGCCGCGCTGAATGAGGGGCGCATCGAACGGAATTCCCATCTTCTGTCTGTAAACATTTCGGGCGCGTTCTCTGTTGCGTTCCAATTTGTCCTTTTCGGCAGGAGGCAATTGCGCCTTGTTAATGAGTTCGATGCCCTTGCAAATCGCACATGTGTCATGCTTCTTACACACAACGGATTTGTCACAGGTGGAACATGTGCGACGCGTCTTGGATTCGCAGCAGGGTTCCGAACATTTGGCGCGAGGAGGCGTGTTCAACAAATGGAGTTCGGGTATTTCTGACCTGATTTTGAGAATCCATTCATTCTCCTTCTCAAGTGCGTCTTTCAATGACTCGCAATCGCCTGTTTCTAAAACGATTTTGTTTACTGAATCCCAACCACCATTGTTGTTTATGGCAGCATAAATTTTCTGGGTCGAGTTGGTAGTCTTGAAGTTGTGATTAAGGTTGTCGAGACAGGCGCGTTTGTGGTTTGTCATGCGGTTCTCAAAACCATCTGATGTGATTCCGACGTATCCGAAATCCGGTCCCTCTATCAAGTAGACTTCGTACACTGGTTTTGGCAAAGAATCTGGTTCAATTTTAATTACAGGTTCTTGTTTGAGAAACTTGTCAATGGTCTTTCCATTGATTCGCATCACTTCCTTCCAAGAAGTGGTGCGAAACTTGGCATTGGGAATTTCCAACATTTGGAAAATCTGGTCCTTCAAATTATTCATCGAGGTTGCTGTTACAACAGCATTTTTCTCAAATCGGTCATTGACTGATTCGTCAGGGTGTCGGCAATCAAGCAATGTTGCAGTGACCCTTTTTTCTTCTTCATTCATCTCTGTTAAAACTAAGATGACAACCATTCCCTTCTTGGGTTGTCCGCAAAGGATAGTCTGGTTCAACAAAGTGGTGTTCATTTTCTGGTTCTGGTTCTGTTTTAGTTTGGTCGTGTTAATAAGTTTTTATTTTGTGCCTTTTGCTCAGGCGTGAAAAAAATGATCAATTTTCCCGCGTTGGTCCATTCCATTCTATTTTTCTTGCTTAATTGGAAAAAAGACAGGAGCAAGCACTCCGTCTTTTATTTTTGATTTAAGTTAAATGTTAAAATTATGTATTGGATATGGGTCTGGTAAAGATTTCTTCAATTTTATCGGGAAAATACGGCCCGGGATTCCTCATATACTCCTGGGTCGGTTTCTTAGCTTATGATGTATTCGGGGTATGGGTCTGGGGCAGTAAAGTCGGTTCCCTCGGGGATAAGTGTTTTTTCGTTAGTAAAGATGTTTGTGTGAAAGATTTCAATGTTTTTAAGGTCGTATTTGTCACCAGAAGATTCTCGAATCTTTTTCAAAATGTTGGCAATAGAAAGTTCATAGAATTCCTCAAAGTCTTTGCTGCCCAAAATTCTTAGGCGGAGGGTGTATCGTCTGGAATACCACTGTTGGAAGGGAAGGTATTCCACAATATTGAACTTTCTAGCACCCACCCTCTTTTTCTCTTCTTTCATTGCTTCAATTTGCTCGGGGAAATACAAACCAACATCTTTGATGT
>JACCDO010699314.1_pt1 | contig 27152 bp, 11 predicted proteins | sample 7446101 | NCBI WGS metagenome assembly JACCDO01 (sample SAMN15323440, study PRJNA562643) | freshwater metagenome | isolation source: river surface water | place: USA:Blue River Watershed | collected 2017-08-16 | reverse complement strand
GCATCAATACTTCTGGTAATACTACCTAAAGTCTTATTTGTTAAATCTACACTTGTATACGCAATTATTTCTTTATCGACTATAATGTATCCTGGATTTGTTGGAGAAACTAATGCATTCTCAAAATAAAGGAATTCATCTATTTTAGTTTCTGTAAATGAATCATCAATTTCAATTACAGTTGTTCCTGAAGCAGTCTGTGCATAATTAGTTTTCAATAATACAGGAGGAACATCGCTATAAACATCTTTAATATTAACAAAGTTTGCTTTTGAGTGCATACCATGGTTTTTGTGATTAACTAAAATGTGTAGTCCATCAGAGAATTCACTATCAACATCAATATAATTTACACCACCACTTGTGACATATGTTGAAATACCACTATTGTTTATATATGAAACTGTATTTGCTACTCCAGTGATAAAGTCTCCTTGAACATTATCAACAATGATAATATTATTTCCAATTGTTCCTGATAGAGACAATCTAATATTTCTTCCTAATGTAGTATTGCCCAAAGAAGAAACTGTAAATACATCACCAACTTTATATCCAGAGCCACCATTATTAATGGTTGCTCCTGATGCTACAATAGAACCGTTAGATATAGTTATATTTGCTGTAGCATCTTTACCAAAACTATTTACATTTCTTAAGGTTACATTTGTGTAATAACCATCAGAATATCCTATTCCTGCATTAATTATTCCAAGAGTACCAGAAGCAGATCCTGCTACTCCCACATAATTTCCAGTGGCATTTGAATTAGATTGGACAATAGTATTTCCAATAGTGGGAAGTTGAGTTATAGTAGAACCTAATCCAATCAAGATTTTTCTTGAATTAAAGTTGATAGGATCTTTAATTAGATTTGCAATTTGCTTATTTCCTACATTTAATTCTGGATTATAGAAATTAATATCACCAGAATCTGCTGTATTAAATTTAGCTTTGTAAAGTTTAAACTTCAAATCCTCATACTGACTTGCATCCCATGTTGATCCATTTTGTGATTTAAACAGTGAACCTAATAAAACTTGTTGTGTTACAACAATTCTTTGAGATTCTGGTAAAGAAAGTGTAGTTGTATCAGTTTCACCGAGTCTAGAAATCCAAACATTATACTCATTGGATTGTGAAAGAATGACGAGAGCAAATTCTTTTCCACCTTTCAAATAAACTGGAGATGGGAATGTAATAGTTGTTGATACAGAACTATTATCAGATATATTGATATCTTTTGGTTCAACTACTATTTCACTAAAGGGAAGTATTTCTGTAGTAGGAACACCATTAGACATTGTTCTCAATTGAACAACAATTGGTGTTTCTGCATCTTTTGTTCTGAAGAATAGATCAACTTTTGTAACAAAAACTCCATTTTCTTCTTCAACTAAGAATGATTGTGCAAGAGGATCCCAATAACAATATCCCCACCTTCCATAGCGATATCTCCATCTATATGGCCATCTATACCAACCATATGCACTAGTAGATACTGAGGTTGTAGTTTCTGAGACATCTTTAGATTCTTGTAATTTTTCAGAAGTAATGTTCGCACTTCTTACAGAAACAATAGTTTCTTGTATGGTGTTTAAAATACCTTGTGCATAATAATTTTGCTCACCGCTAGTATCTGTAACACCTTCAATAGAAGAATTAATAGAACTACTAGTTAATCTAAAGGATTTTGTACCAGTTTCAAATGTTGGATTAGTTGGAACATTTGGATTTGGAATGAAGAAAGATCCAATAACAGTACCAACTTGATCAGTGAATAATCTAATATCTTTTACAACAGCTTCTGCACCACTAGTTTGACCTCTAAGAATCATTCCTTTTTGAATATAACCATAATAATCGCCTTGAGCTTGCTCAGACAAACTATAAGTATCTACATTTAATAATTCAGTTTGTGCGGTATATTCTGATGGTAAACTTGTTGTTATTTCTGAGTTGTATGGATTAGCAGTAAAAATATCTGTTGGTTCATTAAAAGGACCATATCTATGATTTGCTTTAGCGCATCTGAAAACTATTTGGTCTGGAGTAATTCCAGAAGTACTATTTTGTACTAGAGTTCCTGATGGCATAGTGCCAATAATTTTTTCACCAACCTGGAAAATCCCAGAACTCATTGTAATTTCCATTAATTTGGGAATTATAAACTCATTTACATCTTCTCCATCAAAGAAAGCATATACTCTAGTAAATGGTTTAAATTTCTTTCCAGTAAATTCTACATTTCTAGATCTCATATAACTTATGAAATCTGTTGCAATAATTGAATCACCTTGGGAGTAAGTGTTAATTTGCTCCTCTAATTGCATTCTAGTTCCTTCTCTAGTTGCTATTCCAGTTTTAGTTGTAGTAGCAACAGTGGTAACATGTCCACCCCAATAACCATACCATCCATAATATCGATACCAGGGATACCCGTAGTAATAATATGGATATCCATATCCCCAATATCCATAATAATGTCCCCAATATCCATTATACCAAGGATATCCGTACCATCCATAATAATATGGATAACCATATCCATACCAACCATAATAAGGCCAACCATATCCAGACCAATAACTTTGATATGTTGTAGTCTGTCCTGTCCATGTTGTTTCCCAAGAACCCCAAGTTATTGGACTATATCCTGTTTGAGGATCCCATCCTTGAGCAATTAATTGCTGTTGAGTTGCGGTGAAATTATCAATTTCAACTCGTTTTGCATCTACTCTAACCTGATCAACCCAAGTATCTGATGATGGATAGAGTTCAATTGTTCCATTGTATCTTGTTACTAAGTATGGTGTTACATTTTCACTTCTAGTCGCAAAAGGTTGATCTATGTATGTAACATCTGTATAATCTAAAGATAACAGTTGTCCTGTTCTTCTAATATTATTTCCAATTAAGTCATTAACATATCTAGGATCTGCTTGTGGATTAACAGAAGTTCCTATTCCTACTAAAGATTTGGATCCAATTAAAAGATCTACCTCAGTAGTGTATGGAGCCGGTCTTAACTCTCCATTTTTAGTATCAATACTATTTTTAATTAATGTACTTTTATTTTGAGAATTTGTTGTTGTAAAATTATCAACAAAGAATCCAGATTTAAATCTATCAAGTCCCGCATCATCTTTAATTTTTAAGTTCTCAGTATCAGATTCTAAGAAATTGAGAGATGTATAAGATTCTAGATTTTTAATTCTTTGCTCTAGTTTAGCAATATCACTCATTTGATATCGCTTATGTTGTGTAATATCTATTGTTACTTTTTCGGCATCACACAAGTAAGGAGGTACAACAATTTTAGCAATTTCTATACCATCTTCAACTGAAGGTGGATCTTGTGGTATTTCTGAGGGTTCACCTTTATTTAATTGAAATACTCCATCCTTAGTTAAAAATATTCTATCAATTCTTGGCAAATAATATGAATAAGTTAAGTTTATCGCTTCATCACTTGCTAAGATGTTTTTTCCGGAGTTAGATACAGAACTGAAAGATCTTGAGAAAAATTCAAAAGGAGATTTGGTAACATCAGATGTATTATATTCTAAAACTTTAGGTCTAATATCAATTAGATCACTATTATTGATAGTATCTTTCGCAAATGTAATAGTGCAGTAGTCGTATTGATTATAAGAGTTTACTGTAGTAAAATCTCCCAAATCAGAATCGCTAAATGTTGCACATTCATAAATTATTCTTAATTTTCTAGTTGGTTCTTTGTATTTTTGATTTCTTAAAATCTTCGCATAATCATATATTGTTTCTTTTTGTCCATAATCAAAATAATAATTATTAAGAATATTCTTATCGCCAGGAATAGAAGATTCAATTATTCCAATAATTCCAGATTCTTTAAAAATAATTCTTTCTCCAGGGGAAAAAATCCTATCATTTAAATAAGTATATTCTATTCTAAATGAATTCAATCTACTAACACAAACACCAATAGCACCACTATCTTCTCCTACAAATTCTTCACCAATAACTAAATCATCGGTTTTACTTGTTGGTCCATTCAATGAAGATATATTTAATGAAGGTAGAATAGGATCAGAAGTGCTGCTAGATTCTAAAATTGAATAAACCCGGGTAACATCTGGAACCATTAAACAAATTTCTTCATCTTGAACTCTTGTACCATATGGATAATTTCCATAAGTGAGTCCATCATTTAATGTGGTGGTTCCTATTCCAGAAGATTCATTTCTAGATTTATCTATTATAATAGATTTTACTTTATTTTTTATTTTTATTTTTTCTTTTAAATTTACTTTAGATAGAGTCGCTACCAATCTGGCATTTAAATCATTGGCACCCAATCCAATGATAGTTAAGGACTTTGATCCATTACCAAAAACAAATCTATCTGAAGTTAATTGTTCAAATTGTCCATTTGATCTAATTAAAATATATCTTTCTTCATCGAATGGCAAGAAAGCTTCATTATCATCTGCTAATATTTGATTTGTTGAATTATTTGTAATTGTTACAGGAATCTCTTTCCTAATAATACAACTTGAATTTGTTAGATCAACTGAAGCAATATATGGTTTGGGTAAAGATGTATATAATGTATTATCTAAAGATGGTTGTAAATTTGTTGTTAAAATAACAAAATCATTAACAGTAATATCACTAGAAGGTAGATCACCCTGACATATTCCTTCTACAGTAGTTATACCTGCAATAGTTAAAGATTTTTCGCTAACAGATAAAACTTTAGAAAATGTTGGTATTGTGTTTGAAGGTTTGGTATATGCAACAAGATTGCCAACTTTAAGATTATTTGAAAAAATAAAATCTTGACTTATTGGAATCGTAACCGTACTTATTCCACTAGTTCCACTAGTAATTGAAGAAAACCCAACTGTATTAGATAATGTGGGAATTACATCGCCATTGAATAAAACAGTTGATCCTGTAAAATTTGATATTGATTGTATGTCTTTATTTGCATATGATGTAACAGCAACTGAAACTCTATTAAGTGTTTCTGTTCCATTAAAAATAAATTTTTCACCTACTGAAAATGTACCTTCAGTACAATACAAAGTCATTAAACTTGAATTGGAAACATTATATCTTAAGTAACCTACAGCACCACTAGATTTACCTTTTACATGAAGTGGAGTTTGTAAAGTAGTTGGTTCATTTAAAGTTATTTCAGTGTAAGTTTGAATATCAAATAAAGAAAGATCCCATTGATTTAAGTCTGGCAAAGAAGTATTATATGATCCAGATTCTAATGCAAAATCATATACTCTTGCTACACCAATTTCTTTTCCTGATGGAGTTGTGTCCGCAACACCAACTCTTTCACTTCTTAAACTTACAATAAATGGATCAGATAAGTCTAATTTTGGAGAACCATAAACTCGATTTAATGTAAATGTAGAACCAGTAAGATAATTTACGCTTTGATTACTTACTGTTTTTGTAGTTCTTGGTTTTTTATAATCAATGAAAACTGCAGAAGGTATTTCAACTTCATATCCTTTTACATAAGCTTTTCCTGAAGAAATTTTATAAGTTGCAAGATCCTCACTAGGTACATTATTATTATATGTTAGTTGATTTTGTTTAAATAAACCATTATTTCCCAACCCATTATATAATGTTTCCTTTGACGAAACGCTAAAAGGTCTAACATAATAATCCCCAGATTCTTCAGATGTTCTTCTTGCCAACTCATCTTGGAGAATGTTATAATCTGGTCTGTTTTTAGTAGAAACTAAAACACCTTCTCTAATATCTAATAGACTTATAAAGTTTTCATTATTATTATTATCTAAAGGTTTTTTAACTAAATTTGCAGTAATTTTAAATCTATCAGCACCTGGTGCTGAGTAGTTAGAAAAACCTTGAGCATTATCCACAAGAGATGTATCATCATAAGATGATACAATTTCTTCTTTAATTTGGAATCCTACTTTATAAGATGTTTTTGTGGAAAATGGATCTAAAATTAAAATTTGATCCTGAACATCGACAAAAGTTCCTCTAATAAAATAAACACCTTCCGATAAAATAATAGCAGAACCAACAGAAGTTGAGTTTTGTGTTCTTGTATTAGCAAAAACTTCGTTTGCTTGAATAATTAAATTTTCTTTTGTTAATGTTTCTTCTAGTAATAAGGACTCTGAATTATTAAATACAGTTTCAGAATTTATACCACTATTTAAATAATTAACAAAAAGAATAATATTAGAATTGTCTAATTCATTCTCTTTCAATACTGAAATTATTTTTGCTCTTATTTTGGTAGTATTTCCTTTAATAACTTTACCCACCAATTCATCCAAATAAAAACTTACAGGTATGTTATTGTAAGTATTTTCAATTTGTACTGAGAAAAATTGATTATTGTAGTTAATTTGCCCAGGAATAACTACAGATCCTTCCTTGAAGGTATGATTACCAAATTGTTCTATTTGATTTTGTAAAATTGATTGTAAAGTTGTTAGTTCTCTAGCCTGAACTGGGTATCCAGGTTTGAACAAAACTTTATAGAAATTTTTATTTCTATCAAAATCGTCAAAATATGGAAATATGTTTAAATTAGTTTCCTGGGGCATAATTGTTTAGAATTGCAAAATTACTTTAATATCTTCTTTTTGATTAATAGATCTTGTTATAGAAGGTCTATTGTCAACATAAAGTATGTTACCAGAATGTGGTTTAACTTCTGGGTTTGAGATTCCTTGTTCGAAAAGTTGTCCCAAATTATATTTCCTACTATTTATAGTAGTACTGATACCGGAAAATCCGTTATCAATTTTAACAGAAACGCCGTTAGATGATCCCAAAATATTTAAAGATCCACCTTGTGATATAGTTGAAGTAAATTTAGTTTTAGAAAAACCGTATTGTGAATTTTGATTTTGAGATTTATCGTAATTAAATCCAAATAGTGTTCTATCTTGCCAATATTTTAAAACACCAGTCTCTTGGTCATAAGATACAACTCTACCTACAGTAGTAGTTCCTGTACCTGTTTGTTGTGTTATATATGAATCAGCATCAAATATTGCAGTTCTATAATCAAGTTCATTATTAACACCTATAACTTTTAACGCAGAAATTGCACTATATTTTTTATCGGTTAAAATTGAATTTGAATTATACGATACTGGATTTAAGACTAATCCAATTCTAGAAATTTGATTTCCTATAATAAAATCTGGATTTTCTAAATCATTTTCCAATCTAGAAAATATTAAAACATTATAAGTACCAAGTTCTCTGTAAATATTAAATCCATGACCTCCTTGTGGAGGAATAATAACATCAAAAAGGGGTTCAGAAGATACTAAAGTACCAGTAGGAACTCCTCCAGACTTTAAATCTAGTGTTGCATATGTATAATTTTTTCCACCATTAGTAACAATTACTGATTCCACTTTGGAATTATTTCCTACAACTACTGTAGCCGTAGCACCTTCACCGTCACCCAATATTGGAACATTAGTATATACACTATTTGCTGGACCAACTCCAGAACCTCTATTCTTAATAACTATAACTTTTATTTGACCACTTGTATCATAATCTGCATTATCTCTGACATATGAAATGTCCGGATCGGTTGTGGTTTCCCAATCTAATGGTACAGATATGTAATTTGTGGAATCATATTTAATAATATCTGTAGGTTTAATAGTATAAAGATATTTCCAAATATAACCATCACCACTACTACCAGCAGATCTTGGTTCAATGTCAACAAAAGTTGGTTCATCCAAAGATGGTCTACCTAAAGGATTTTCTGGACTAATTCCGTTGTGCAGACAAATATATACTCGATAATCACGATTTATCACATAAAAGTTTGATGCATATATTGAAGTTGCATTAGATGGTTTTGATAGATTTGTTCTACTAATATCATGCCTATACATGTCATATGTGAATCCAGATGACCACATATTTTTTCTTATCGCTAATCTAATATCATCCGAAGTTATTTTTTTTATAGAAAAAATAGAATCCCAATAATCATTTTCTTCATCAAAATTATCTTTGGGTGATGGGGGAAACGCATTCCAATTTTGATCATAATCAGTTGAATTAGGCAAACCAACAAATGAATATAAAAAATCTTGCCCAGATACAACCCTATTTACAAAATTTTTCGCATTTGATATTCTAAGTTGATCAGTTATAATTGCTGACATTTTTTACAGTTTTTTATCTATTTATAGTAAGTAGTCTGAATATTTTAAAGGATAAGATCTTCTAACAACCGGCGAAGAATTTATACCAATAAAACCATTATTATTATAAACTCCAAATGATTTTGGATTTGGTCTCTTAAATGCAGTTATTTTACCCCAACTATAATTGCCATAATAATTTGTTGTTGAATTACTTAAATCATTTGCCAAATTATTATGATTTGAAACTTTTGTAATCATACCAATTTCTTCTCCATCCACTATTAATGTACTTCCATCACCAATAATTAATGTAGATGAATCTTCGGCTGTTGTTGGAGATGGAGTTTTTTCTTCTCCAAAAATTATTATTGATCCATATATTTGACGACCTACAGATTCTAGAGAATATAATTGGTATACATTATCAATAAAAGTATTTCCAATAGAAATTGGTTGATTATCAATTGTCAGTGATGTTAAACCATATCCAACATTGGAATCACTAATAACAAAATAATCTCCTACTGTTAATGACGAAGACTCTAAAGGATCTCCCAATTCACTTAGATATTTTTTATCTATTTCCAAAGTTAATGATAGTGCTGGTATTGATCCATCTACAAATATTGGTATAATATTTTTAACTTTTCCGAAATCGCCATAATATGATGCATTTTGCATTGATTCAAACTTATTTTCTGTTTGAGAAATTACATCAATTTTGCCCCTAAATTTATCGTCCAAGTTTTCATTTTTTGGGTCAAAGAATGTTTTTATATTTTCTACATAAATTAATGCAGTAGTACCTATTCCAATATTTTGAATTATATTTGTTGATGGATAAATTAATGGTTCATAAAATATTCTAGATTTTGTAGCAATAACACCATCAATAATTTTATCTTCAGTTGATTTGCACCATTTTAGTGGTCTTAAAAGTGTGGAGTCGGTGTTTATTCCGGGTCCACTATAATTATTTGTTTGTAATGTATCCACAGAAATTATATCTTTCACCAATCTATCAGTTTCATCAAAATCAAAATTATCACTGTTAATTTCAACAAGATCGCCAATTTGTATGGTTTCTAAAATATCAACATCAACTACATCTACATTTTTAGTACCTCGATAAAACATTATTTCGCACTTATCTTCTGATTTTGGCGCTTCAGTAAATCTAATTGTACTTCCGCCATTAAATACATATCCATCTCCTGGATTTTGTAATATATCATTTAAGAAAATTATTAATGTTGATTGAATATCAATAGCGGATCCTTTTGCTGCTCTAATTGATTTTAATATCCCATTTGCAGTTATAGGAAAAACTGTCCTAGTTCCATTAAAATATTTTTTTGGACTATCTAATATCTCAAATTCGCCCACAGACCAACCAGAAAAAGTATCACTATATGTTTTTTCCACATATACTTTAAATTCACTGAAGGGTAGAGAATTATTAGTTGGAATACCTACAATTGAATTTTCTACTTCTGTTGGAATTGTAAGAATATCACCCTCCGTATATCCATATCCCAAATTTTTAATTTCAAAATTTCTAACAGATCCATTATTACTAACAAAAATATCAACTGTAGCCCCAGTCCCAATACCAGTTTGACTTTGGTTTGAATATATCAAAGGAATATTTTCATATCCAATTGGATTATCAAATATTACTTTGGGGAGAGGATCTAGTAAATTTTCTACATAATAATCTTTAGTTATTGTTACACTGGTAATAATTCCATTATTACCATTTGCATATCCAATATAATATAATTTCTTACCGGAAGTTATTATTCCAACATTAATATTTTGTAGATTAAAACGATATCCTGACCCACCATCTTCTACATTAATTGAAGAAATGCTATTTCCTACTCCAAGAATAACAGTACCTATTCCTGCTCTTAAAGATTGATAACCAATTCCAGTACTAGAACCAACTGAAGTTATACGGCCACCTACAGGAAGTCCAGTTGAATTGATATCATAATTTTCTTCATTTATTTTAGCATTATCAATATATAAACTTGTTTCTATTGCGTTGTCATCCAATGTATAGTTTCTATCAATATTAGCTCTTGATGGGAATTGTATGACATTATTTAAAAATAAAATTGGATTATCCTCGGTAATATTCAATATATTATTTCCGTTCACTTTTAAAACAAATGAGGATGTGACTCCAGTAAAATTATTTGATATATCATCAAATATATAATTGCTGGCATAAGTTTCAGTATTACCATCTGGAACACCAGATCTTAAGAAAGCCCTTCCATTAAAAGTAGATCTAGTTGTTATTCCAGTTACATCAACATATGATGGATTATTTGGATCCGCCTTAGGAACTTCCCCAAAAGGAGCAGATGCAAAAGTTATTTTATCATCATTTATACTAAATGATCCTGATAATTTAGTAACTACAGATCCCAGTGAATGTGTTGCAATTCCTGTACCCATAAAGAATCTTTTTACCAATAAACTGTTAGTACTTCCAAAACCAACAGACTCAATTCTCATTATTTCATCATCAATTTTTATTAAATCTCTAGTTTTAAAAGAATTGGCATTCTGACAATTTATTATACTTCCAAAAAAAGATAAATTATTAGTTAAAAATGTGGTAGTTGATGTTGATACAACAGGAGTTTGTACAACATTGTCTATAGTAATTAAAACTTTTTTATTTGGTTCTTTACATTTTAAATAATGTGCAGTACCAATTCCCAATGAAGTAAAATTAAATATTAATGGATTTGTTTTTAATGAATCACTTGGAGTTGCTGAAAGATAAAAAGATGAATCATTAATTTTGGACACAAAAACCTTAGATGGAAGTTTATCAGTTAATCCTATTCCAGGAACTGATGTAGTTGCTATTCCTATTGGTTCATGTTTGGGGAAAGATTCTAAATCATATCCATATTCTAATTCTTCACCGGACACAAAAAAATGATTAGGTATAAAAACAGTACTACTGCCAATACTTACTATATCAGAATTTGATGCATCAAATTCTCTTTTAAATATTGGAAATGATTTATGTGTTATTGGAAAAGTATCTCTAACAAAATTTTTAGTTCCAATATATTCTATATAATTTCCCGATAAAAATGCTGACATATTAGACTATGAGTGATGGATTAGTTGAGAAGCGATTTGGTAGTCTTATGGTACTTTGTAGCATTCTAATTTCTACATCAATATTTGGAAGAGGTTCAAATTGCAAATATACTCCTTCATTATTTAACCTTGTGGCATCGAATGTTCCTAAAATTTCATCTGTATATAAAGTACCATATTCAACAAAATAACATTGATCTCCATCATCAACTAGTATAATTTCAGAAACTTGATACCTATTGTTTGTAGTGTCCTCTATACTTATTATATAATATGCCGCATTATTATCGTCAGTATAAAATGCAATATCATTTAATGATGGGGAAGGTGATTGACTTATTGATGCTGACTGAGAACTCACTGTAGATGTAATTAAATATTCGGTTCCAACACTAGTATATGTAAAATTAGAAATAACAATAATTGAAGATCTACATTTGACACTATTTAAATATTGATTCGGGATAAAGTCTACTTTAATAGTGTCTCCAGAAATATAAGCACTATAAGTCCCAAATCCAACTGAACTATTTGATAGATTTCCATATTCTAGAGTATGGACGGTATTTCCATCATTTATCAACGTAATTTCATTGTAACTAATAATACCACTTGTAGAATCTTCTATTTCATTTAAAATCTTTACAACTCTATATACACTATCAATTTCAAATAAAGTTGTTGTTCCTAATCCAACTATAGTTTTTTCATTACCAAAAAACTTTGCGACATTACCAAAATTCACAAAACCGAGTTCAGTTAAATTTTTATCAAAACCATAATTTATATAAGAGATATTATAATCATCAAATTCAAAACTTATTGGATAAAAGTTCACTTCAGTGGAACCAGCAACTATTTCGCAATCAAATGAACCTAAATCTTTTTTACTCCAAATTTTGGCGTATTGGTTTAAGTAAACATTATTTTGATCGTGAAGTAAAGTTAATACATTTACTTGATTTTCTGAGTTGACCAATTTATTATTTACAAATAAAATATATTTTTTAGAATTAAAATCTTTCAGTAAAAATTTATCAATTGTAATATATTCTTTTGCATCTTCTATGGTATTGAATAAGTAACTTATATCATCAATAGTTAATACTCTATTTCCTTTAGATTCTGAATAATCTTGTAGTTCTTTACTATTAAAATAAATTTGATCTGAGGATAAATTTCCATCTACTACATAATTATTTTCAGTAACAAGATCAAAATCATTTACACAATTTAAATTTACTGCCTCTATCACGTCAATAATTCTATCATCAGTACCTATATTTTGATCTGTACTAATTCCAGCATTTTCTTGTATAGATTGAATATTAAGATCGCTAAATTTTTTAAACCCTGCAGTGTGATTTAATGTACTTACTGCATCTTTCCACTTCTCAACTTCTGTATTCGATTTAATTGAATATGAAAAATACTGATAATAATCACTATCATGTATTTTTTGAAATTGAGAATTTAAAAATCCTTTCTCATTGTTCCATCCTTTATTGACAATGGAAGATGAGGAAATTTCATATTTTCCGTCACAGAAAATAGATTTCGATATTTCACCTATAGATCCAGATACAGATCCCTTAATAAGTTGTCCAGAATTAAAGTCAAAAGTGGTTTCAACTTTCAATAGTTCATTGGCAGAATCCCATGTTTCAACTACTCCAGTTTCTCCTGAATCTGAAATAACATTTTCCCCAATTAAAAAGTTATTCTTAGTTAATATTACAGAAAAAGTTGGAAAATCTTTTTGTGAACACAAAGAACCTGATGTGCATTCTGGATCAAATATTCCGGGATTTTCATACTCACTAAAATCATATTCTACAGTAGATGTTAATGTTCCAAATAAGTTTTCTAGTTTAGTTACAGTAAAAAATGCATAATTATAACTAGATGAATTAAATCCTTTTTCATTACCAATATTTCTTACACCTTCTATAAAAATTTTATCTCCAATTTCAAAAGGATAATCATCTATTGAAGAATAATATGCATTTAAGATTGCAGTAACTTTTTTGGATATCGGATCGTACTCTAAAGATTTTATAGAAATTCCATTTGAATTATTTACAGGAATAATTTTTGGAGATATATTATAAATTCCTTTTGTATTTTGTAAAATTAATACTTTTCTATTTTCTATATCATAATCTAAAATAACATCATTAACTACTTTATTTGTAAATGAATCAATTAAAATTAGTTTTGGAGGAATAGTATAGTTATTTCCAACAAAATTAACATTTATTTTTTGAATAGATGAAAGTGGTTCAATTTTTAGTATGCTTGGAAATTTAAATTTTGGAGTTAATGAATTATCTATTGGATAATTAAAACCAATATCTATTATTTTAGTTGAGGATATTTTACCTATTTCTTTACTTTCTGGATATAAAACAGCAGAAGATCCGTTTTTTGATGCAATTCCTTCAATTATTGGTAGTTTTTTGAGACTATTTCCCCCATTTAATTTTATTGATATTTTATCTATAGGGCCCAAGGCACTTGTAGATGTTGTAGTATAATTTATATTATTATCATATTCAACAGATTCTGGATTTTTTTCCAATGAAACTGAAAAAGATCCGCTTGAAGATATCCCAATAACTGAATAATTTCCATTAAAAGCACTATCGACAAAATTAATACTATTTGGGAAAGATATATTTTCAATATCGTTATATACAATTTTATTAGATTCTTTCGTTGGAACTAATCTATAATATAGTTTATTCTGTAAAATATTTTTAATATCTAATTCTATTTTAGCATCAGTTGTAACGCCAATTGTACCTGTCCTTAAAACTTGGAATGAATTATTTTCAGTAACTTCACCAACATACTCATATAAAAACTTATCATCATAAAATAATTTGAAATCGAATGCTGATTTACTTTCAATACCATTAAAGAAAGAAAGAGTTGAACTAGACAAATCAAAAATAACTTTATTATTTTTGATTAAATTTAATTCTGGATTTATTTTATATAAAAATCCTTCTCCAGATGGAACTGAAGTCAATTCAAGTGTTATTGGATTACTCAAAGTTGAGTTATAATAAGAAGAACTAAGTTTAATAGTATTAAAATCTACAACATTAACATAATATGTTTCACCATTGACTAATCCACCAATAGAATTATTAGTAGTTTTGTATAAAACTTTTTCTCCATTAAAATAACCATGATTAGTGATAGTAATAGTATTTGTAAAAATATTAATATTTGAAGGAATAATGTTTTTCCTATCAACTAATAATTTTTTTGTTGCTGAATCAAATTCAATAGGAATAATAATTTGATTTTCTGGATTACAACTAATTGATACATTATCATTTACCGATAATCCATGGGGTTCTTTTGTATAGATTGTTGATTTATTAGAAATAATATTTCCAATTACAGTGTCACTTCTTCTAGTTTTAAAACTATGATTATTACCTTCACCATAATTTAAAAAGTATAAAATTGATGCAGTAGTTCCTATTCCAACAAAAGTTCCTTCAGTGCTCAAACCAACTTTGTTAGTTGAAATACCTATTACATCATTTGAGAATTTTGCAACATATAATTCGGTTTGATCTTCTAATTGAAAAGTATTAATTCCATTAAAAACTGTGATCCCAATTCCAGAATTTACATTATAGATTAAAATATCATTTGTATTTAAATTATGATCTGGCAAATATATTGAATTGGATGGAATATCAACGGTTTTCCATTTGTTTAAATATGCAGTAACACCAATACCACCATACAAATTAGTATTAAAGTCAATTGTTATTGAAGTAGATCCAAAAGAAACTATTTTTTTCTTTGAAGTGTTAAAAAGTGACTCTGTAGAATTTAAAATATCAACATAACCGGAATTAAAATATATTAAATCATTTAGATTATCAAATGTTAATATAGTCTGTGTTCCTTTTATGACGCCAACTTTTGTATTAATTAATTCTTTTTCTAAAAATAAAGTTCCACTAGACTGTAAAGAATTTATATCGCTCAATATCAAAGATTTTTTTGGTTCAAAATAAAATTCATCATTTAATGTGCTATTAATTTTAGTATCAATTGGAATATTAAAAAGTAATTTTCTTGATTGTTCTAATAAAATAGATGATTCACTATAAAATCCAGAACTAGTATTTTCATATTCCCTCTGAACTTTTATTCTTGAATTTTTTTCATCAATCTGTAGTATTTTAATTTTCTCGGAATCAATTTCATAAATGTCATTTTCTTTAATTTTTGGAAATTTCAGATTACCAAAAACATTAAAGTATGTTATTATGCCAGTTATAGATGCATCTTGTACATCATTCAATAATACTAAACTATTTTGTATTCTCGTTATATCATAACTATCATTTAAAGGCACTGATTTGTTTAAGTTTTTTATAAAGATTCTATCACTGTTTAGTAAATTATGTGGATATGGAGAAAATGCAATAATTTGATTGGAATTTACTGAGGAAATAAATTCTACATTAGAAATCGAATACGCATTAGACTCTATTTTTAAAACTTCTTTACCTTCAATTGAAGAAACATCTGCATACAATGAACCTTTATTTTTTGAATCAAAAATAATCGGATCACTAATTTTGTAATTATTGCCTGGTATTGCTACCCTAATATTATCAATACTTCCACTCTTCAGACTAGTGACATTTGTTAATTGATTTTTAACTTTATTTGAGTTGTAGATAAAATCATAATCACTATACTCTGAATCAATATTGTAAACAAAAGTATTTCTATCCCACGTTTGATTTTCTATTTTTATTATATCTTGATTTGAGTCTGGAGAAAAATTAAAATCTATCGGTTTAAATTTGAAATAATTTCCAATTACATAGGGAAATATTGGTTTTTTAATATTTACAAATCCATTGGTATCTGATTTTTCCTCAGAAACGGTTAAGAAATATGCATACACTCCTTGAGGAAATTCTGGAGTTTTGCAAAATCTACCGTTGAACTCATCTAAATGTCCGTTATCAATAAAATCATAATCTTCGACAAAAAATCCTAATGGGAAAATAGAAACATTAGGTCTATTTGGTTTTACTTGAATAGTATCACCATCATAACCATTATATCCACTCCTCATTTGAACCACTTTTCCACCATTAGCAGCAGAAGGAGATTCATAACCATATGGACCATATATTGGACAACCATCATAAGACCATCCTATAATTGGAGAATGATAAAAATTTGTATTTAAATCATCATTTTCTAAATCAGTTCTGTACTTAATTTGTCCTTGCTCATTTTTCTTAGAATATACATATTGTCTAAGTTTTTTTGGACTATATGCATGTGTATACTGAAGTTCATTCTGAGCAAATAAAGGTCTTGATAATACACCATCATCTGCAGATATTTGATTGTTAAATATTAACCTATTAACTAAATTTATTGTCCAAGTTTGAATCTTAAATACAAGTTTAGCATCTACTCCAGAACTTATAAGATTTATCCTAGTGTCATCTCCATAATTAACACCTTCTCGCAAAACTTTAATTTCGGAAATAGTTCCACTTTGACTTAATATTGGTACTAATTTGCATCCAACACCCTTTCCTTCTATTCTAATTTCCGGTACTGTATTATAATTAGAACCAGCATTTTCTATTAATACTGATTTAATTTTTCCATCAACAATTAAAGGTTTTACTCTAGCACCTTTACCAGAAACTAATTGATAAGTTGGTTGTTTATTGTAGTTAATAACTTCTTCAGTTCCGTATCCAAATCCATCATTTGTTATTGATACTGTCTTAATCGATCCTCTAAAAATGGGTCTAAGAATAGCATCAAAATTTTGATCAGATGTTGTGAATATTTCTTTTTTACCTTCTACAGTAATAGTAATTGGCGGATAATTAAAAATATGAATTCCTTCACCGGTAGAAGTAAATTTAATATACTGATTTGTTTTATAAAATAAATCTAAATTATCAGACTCCGTATTAATTTGTGAAAGTTTAAAATTATTGGAATCAATTTTTGTAACATAATATGATTTCCCACTTTCTAATCCACCAATTGGTTGATTATTATTAGTGTATTTTATAATATCGCCGGAATTATAATTATGATTTTTTGAAGTGATTGTGTTTGTTTCTAATATTACTTCATTACCTAAAACATTTCTTTGATTATTTTTATAACCACTTCCAGAATTTAAGATAGTTATAGATTCAATTTTTTTACTCTGAGATAATGATCTAATAAAATGAAGACCTATAGAATTAGTTAATACTTTTGGATTAGTATTATTAATAGCATCATCATAAGTCTGATGTAGTTTTATTTCTTTTGAACTTATAACCGAAACATAATAATATTGTCCATTTATTAAAGATCCTACATTTTGTTGATTATTGGAATCATATAAAATTCTTTCACCATTATAAAATTTATGTGGAATATTTAATTTTATTGAATTTGTAGAAGTATTAATATCACTATTAACACCTGTGTTAAATTCAATGAAGTGATCAAATGAAACTAAGTTTGCCTTTGCTAATGCACCAGATCCTGCTCCACCACTTATGATTATTTTTGGTTCTTCAATATAACCAAAACCACCATCCAATATTTGTATTTCTTTTAACGATCCTTCAACCGAAACTATACCAGTAGCTTTAGAATCAGATTCATTTTCTATTGGTTGTTCTACTTCCAATATTGGTGGATTAATTATATCATAATCTTCTCCACCATATGCAACTTCAATATCTGTTATTTTTCCACTATAAATTACATCTTCAGATTTGTAATTTAATAACTCAACGCCATTTGCAAAAATTCCTAAGGAACCATACTTTGTTTCATATTTTTCCCCAGAATTAACAGGATCTTGTATCTTCCTTATTATTTTTTGTGTACCTAGTAATTTTTGATCTAAGGTTTCATTACAAAAATTGTATAAGACAAATTTATTTTGATCTTGACTTGTGGTGCCATAGACTTTTAAAAATATATCATTATATAAATTTTCTTTACTTAAAGACAATTTTATTGAATTATTATCAATTTTTTTGACAAAATAAACATTTTTTGCATCTTCACCAACTTTTTCAATGGTGAGTTTATTATCACCAGAACCTGGAAAATAAACAACAGCATCTCCCGTAATAAAACCATGCCTTTTTACTGTACCAGTTCTATTTCTAAAAATTATTAATTCTCCACTAGAATCTCCACTGTTAACTTCATTTTGATTGAAATTATCTACAGTTGAAAAATATCCATTAAAAGTAACAGACCTATCAAGAATCGATAGATTTTCATTAAAATAATTTGGAAGAGATGGAGACGCTACATATAAATCATTATTCTTATCTTTATAAGTATTTTGTATATTAGCAGTAAAATCAAATCCTTTAACTTTTGTGATTATTTTTCTTACACTGAATACTCTAACAATAGGTTTGTCATTGGTTATTTGGATTGACTTTTTGGGAATACTACCTACACTTATTTCATTAAATATTTTTTTAATTCTTATATTCAATCCATTATCTTCAAATATAAAATCTATTTCTACGCTTTCATTATTGTAAATATTATTTTCGTCTTTTGTTAAAATTTCATATCTATAAGAATTATTTAAAAATCCTTGAAAAATTAAGTCTTCCTGTAAAATATTATATGTTACTGGAATATTATAAATCCAATTATTAAACAAAGTTGTATTTTCTTCAGTACCGTAATATTTAATTCTTGCAGTATCGCCAACATCATATAATTGATTATTTTCATCATTTATTACCAGATCAGATAAAACTCCAGTAATTCTTACAACAATTTTTTCTGTTTGATCTTTATTTAAGTATGAAAATGCACTTGTGTTGAATTTAATTTCAGATCCAAGTGGAATATCGCGGGTAATAAAATTGCAATCATAAAATTGATTTAGTGACTTAGACTCATAAGTAATAACAATTTCTTCATCATCAAAACTAACTAATAACTCTCCGGAGTTTGGAAAACCTACAGTTGAATCTACACTTATTGTTTTTGAATTTTGGATAATAAAATCAGTACATAATGTTTTAGGGTGTATTGGAAAAGACCCAAAAACAGACCCAGAAACATTGATATCTTTATCAAAATCATAATCTAAACTTACAATATAATAATCTTTATTATCTCTTGTAATTCGTTCTACATTAGTTACAGATCCATATGATTCTGAATATGCAGACGAACTTTCTTGAAATAATGTTCTATTAATTAAATTTAATGGATCTCCACTAACTCTTTCAACAACTAAATCTCTAGTTACTCTATATTCAGAACTTGATGGTTCAATTAGAAAATCTTTTGGTTTTATAATTGTTATTTCATCACCATAAAGTGCTTTGAATAGAATTTTAAAAGATGTATCAGTACCTTTACTAGAATAAAAATCTGAAGACTGTTTAATGAAAATATTTTGATTTAACTTTAAAAAATTATCACTATAAAATTCTCTACTATCAAATCCAGGTGCAAATTGTTTTTTTATTTTAAATAAAAATTCTTTTAAGAATAAGATATTTAAATTCTTAACTACAGTCGGAACTGAAACTCCATTTACTACATTTGTGCTTGGGTGCTGATCAACTGAAGTTGAAAGAAAAACCAAGTCTTTATTGCTATTAATTTCTTCTATACCACTAAATCCTCTTACACATCCAATAAATGCATTATTTTCTTTATCTACAGATTTATATGTGATGATTTCATTTTCAATCTGTATTAATCCATTTTTTTCATTAAATCCATAAACACTTTTTACATAAATTACATCATCAATAATATCTACAAGATATTCTGGGTCATCTTCTTTGAATAATATTGTTTCTTCAATAATACTGGAATTATTATCCAATTTCAAATATTGTTCAATACTATTCAACAAGTCTAAAGATTCTCCGGGTATTTCCTGAGACTTATAATACTCTTTTAAAAATTCAGATACTAACGGATATGTTTCCTGAACAAATTGAGGAAGTTGATTTGAAATGATGTCTGATATTTTTACTTTATTTTTTAACATAATACTTTATCTTACTAAATTTCCGTTAGAGTAACTTGATGAGGAAAAATATGTTGACCCAGAAACATCTGAACCAGATGATATAGTATCAATTACCATATCAATAGAACTATTATTAATATCTAGTTGAAGATATAAATCTTGCAATCCAATAACATCATTGGACTTAGGGATTGCAGATATTTGTATTGCTGGTTGATTCTGTACTGCCTTTTCGGCTTCTGTAAAAATAATTGCATTTAAAATGATTTCACCCTTTTCATAATCTATAGTTCCAACAGCACTTCTTATAACCACAGGTTGAGATCCTGTGTTTAATTTAAACAAAAATATACTACCTTTGTTTAAATCTGAACCGGGTAAATCTCCAAAGTATAATGTATCAGCAATACCTTTAATTTTAAATCCAGATGATTTAATATTATATCCATTTCTATCTTTTATATGAAATTTATTACCAAAGCATATTTCATATTGTGCGAGAGCATTTGGTTTTATTATTAAATCTCTTCTAATTTGTATGTTTGTAATGTTCGATGTTATTGAGTTATTACTATCATCAATTATTTTTTGAAACTTACTATATTTAAATCTAGCACCATAACGATTTAGTTCTGTAGAATCTGAATATTTTTCAATGTTTTTAGAAATAATATTTTTTACATAATCTGCACTTGGTGCAAGATTTGAATCATAATAAACAGTTGAATCAAATTCAACATACAAATATTTCAGATCAATTATTTCTGGAACTATACCCGCTACGGAATAACTTCTAAGTTGCCTTTTCAAATTATCCTTAACAGAATTTGGAACAAACGGACCAAAATATGGTTTTATAGCAATAAAAACTTTACCAAATTCTGGTGGGTTTAAGTCTTCTCCACCAAAAACAGTAATTGATTCAGTTTCTGGATAAAGTTTTGTTGCAATAATAGTTTCATAATCTGTTGCAGTTACTGCTCTATTCTGTGATGCGTATGTTCTAGGTGCATATTTTTTGATTGATGCTAAAGATTCAATTTCTGAACCACCATCAGAAGTAAAGTTTGTACTGACTAATGAAATATCTGATGTTACTAAACTTCCATTGTTATCATAAATTATCCCAGAGTATGTAAATGAATTAATATTGTTTGCTTCTTCACCAGAAGTTACTAAGTATGAGACTTCAATATAATTATTATTTTCTAATTTTTGTCCAAAAATACCATCACCAAAAATTATTTCATATCTTTGATCTTCAATTTCCTGTAAAAAGAACACCCTTGATGTAGAATCTACATTAAATAAGTCTTCCGATAAATTAAATTTTTTAATGTATGTACTATCTTGAGAATCTTTAACTAATACTGAAATAGTTTTAGTATCAATATTTGCGTTTGGTAAAATAAATCTTTGATTTGGATCATTTGAATTGACAATAAATGAATTACTTGCATAAGTACCTTCATATATGTCAATACCATCAAAAATTCCAATATTATTATTAACAATTACTGTCTTATCTTCTAAAATACAAAAGGTATATCCATTTCCATTAAAAGTATCTGTTGTGGTGGCAACGATTCCTTTCTTAAGTGTTAAGGTAAATGGAGAAATAGAAGATCCTGTTGTATCTACAAAAAATGTAATGTTTGCTTTTGAGGATTTTCTTGATCTTGGAATATAACCAATGTTTCTCGCTAGTGCAACGACATTTTCCCTTAATGTTGCACTGTCAATAAAAACCTCATTGCTAATCATGTTAGCATTATATGAGGAAATATAAGTATTATACGCTAATATATCAAGCAATACTGAAAGATTTGATCCATCAAAATCGTAATCAGTAAAGTTTGAATTTAGTTTTATGTAATCTCTGATCGATCTTTTAATCTGATCAAAATCTAATTTAGTAAAATTGACTAGGGACATTATCGTGTTGACTGAAGAGCGAATGATAATTCTTGATTTGATGCATCAATGCCCACAATTCTATAAATTATAGTTACATTTAACTCGTTGGTAATTTCAAAATCTGATGTAAGAGTTAGTCCAGTATCTGAGACAGGATTTACTGTTACAGAGATCAATTCTACTCTTGGTTCATAATTCTTAATTACACTTTCAATGTCATCTTGCATTGCAGATATTATAATAGGATCAACATTTTCAAATAGTAAATTTTTAACATTAGATCCTAATCTTTGCCTAAAAAAACGCTCACCAGGCATCGTTAATACTAAATTTCGTATTGAACGAGCGATTGCATTTTCATTTTTAATCGCAATAATATCAAAGTTCAGAGGGTTAGTCTGAAAAGACATACTAATATCTTTAAATTCTTTACTAACCCTTTCTAAAGGCATTTAAAATAATTAAATCTGTCTTATTTATTCACTTTTTTTGAATTCGTATATAGGTTCAGTACCATATTCCCAGTCATCATAATCATTATCGTTACGAATTTTCTCATGAATCTCATTTTGAGTCATAAAATCATGTTTTTTGGGTGTTAAATCGTCATTTGAAATCTCACGAAGCATTCTTTGCTTCTGGACTTGACTTTCCCAACCATATTCTGAGGATAAAAACTGTGTTCCCCACTCATTTCTCATAAAATTTTGATCTTTATCGACTTTTTTGGTCATTTTTTGCTCCTGATTCGAAAAATCAGAACTTTTTACGGGGTTGCTATCCCGTTAGTCGATTAAAAATCCTTTTCTTAAAAAGTTTGAATCTTCAATATAAGTATATTTTGAACTATTTACATCATTTTGACCTTCCCAGACCGGAATTGCAACATTATTTCCATATCTAAAGTTGGGATTTCGTCTAAAATGAACCTCAATCAAGCGATCTCCTATAAATTCACAATTAAACCAATTATATTTTCCTTCTAAATTATTTAAAATACTTGGAAATTTTATATCCCTATCAATTTTTTCCCATTTTTCCCATTTATAGAGAGGATTTTCAGGTCTTTTATACCCTTTTACAACTAAATGTAGTTTTCCTTGATAAAAATCAACTGATAAATGCTCACCCTCAAAAATTTCACACCAAAATTCTGATGGGTGAAAATGGTCAGTATCGGTTTCAATATATTCTATTCGAGAGAAACGGCTCATGCCCATAATATTAAAAGATGGGCGAACAATATAAAAATCGGGTTTGGGAACTGAGACCCCAGAAGGTCCACAGTTATATCCCAAAGCCCGACTTAAAAATAATTTATTATAAACCCAAAGATCGTTTTGATGAATGTTTTTCCATTCTATTGGATTGTGCCATTCCTCTTCCATTTTTGGTAATAAACCTTTATATTATCTATTTACCTTGACCCCTATACTTTTTCCGGGCACCATTTCGTGATGTCGCGGCATATTTTGTGTGCTTCCCAAGACCCTGACGAGTTGACTTGGGTTTAGATTCGATTTTATCTCCGCCAGTAAACGAAGGACGCTTTGCCATAATAATCTCCTATCAAATAACTCTTGTTTTCTCGTGACCAACGCGAACGCGAGGATCACACCAAATTTCAAACCCTGCCTCCTTTGCATCTAAGCAGAATGAGACATCCTCACCACACATATCCTGAACTGCACCAGATTCAAAGACTTGCATCTTTGGAGCAAACCAAGGATACTCAAGATTCTCAAAGACACCATTCTTAATCAGTACCCAACCAAATCCAGTGTAGTCTACTGTAAATGGCTTACGGCGCTTACTAATGGTTTCTAAGGTTTCATGATTCATGACGCCACCGTTATTACGGAAGTCATCTTCATCTAACCAATGTGCTACAGATGTTGTATGACCATCTTCGGTACAATACCATCCTGCAACAATTTCTTTCTCTTCTTCTTCTGCAGGTAGTGCTAAGTCACAAAGTTGCCAGAACTTATTGGTGTCGAAAACAATATCACTATCAATCCATAATTGATAATCATACTGTAACTTACCATCCCAGGGAACCTGCTTTGGACCTCGGAGAACATTTGCACCAAGACACTTGCATCGTGCAAAGTTTACCATTGATGAGTAATCTTGAGAAATTTGAATGCTCATTCCATTTTGTACAAGATCAAAACAGAGTTGTACAAATGCTTTTAAGAAAATGAAAGAACAACCTCTTCCGGGAAGACAAAATACAATTGACTTCCCTTTCATTCTTTCTTTGATTGCATCATAATCCCACGGAGATTCGTTCGTGACCGTGGGTGGTTTCGCTTTAACTGTAAATCCTTTTGCCATAAGATTAATAAACTTCAGATCAATTTTATCGTTCTATTTAGTATTTGTCAATAAGATGAGTTTAGAATAATTTCTCTGTTAACTGCAATCTCTTCGTATGATAAATTGTTTTCATCACTCAAAAACTCTGAAAGGCGATTTAATTCTTCCCACTTTTCTTTGAATTCGTTTTCTTTCAGTGAATGAAATATACACTTATCTTTGTTATAAATGTGATATATTTTATCGATCATTTAGATTTTTATTTTACCAACGCATTATATATTATCACCACTAAGAATCCTATAGGTACTCCAATAATACGGAAAATCTTACCGGGATATCGAATCAACCATCCAGCAAATACAACCTTCCAAAAATTCCAATAGGGGGTTTTGGGGGAATTTTTTCTCCGGGAAATTTTTGAGTATAAGGGGTAATTCATTATGGTTTTTGTATCCGGGTATTTTTATGAGACTGTGTGTTTATTATACACAATGCGTTTCTTAAGATTTGTAGGTTACAGGGACCCATTGATTTTTATTCGGACCCTCGGAGACCCCTCGGAGGCCCTTATGAGGGCGCATGGCGCCGCCCATAAGGAACGCTAATCAATCAGAACACTGTCGATAAGCACGACTAATGACTGTCAATTAGCACGGGTATTGCAGGCGCTAAGTGTCACAAACTCAGCGCCCGCTATGTGTACCCTACTGTCCGTTGAGTTTGCTCTCAATGAACGCCATAAGTTCTCCCAGGTCGATGAGGCAATCTGTCCAACGGATTGCTGACCCATAGGACTCGATAAACTCCACGCCGACTGTACAATCCGTGGCGAATTGTAGTGCCTGGTTGTAAGGAATCTCGACAGGATAAGTGGTCATTATGTAATCCTGAAAGGGGTGAAGGGTGGGGGAGTTTAGTGTCATCCCCAGGACAGATTGATCAGTAGTGTGACTCTGACCAGTCTAGTTTGTCACTGTATTTTGCGATGCCGTCATAGCATTTTGCTGCCATCAGATCATCGCCATCAGCAACATAACCCTTCAGGAATTCGAAGCAGTATTTGATACGCAACTCGGGTGCAATTGCTGCGAGTTGCTGTTGCTTACGCTCCTGGTAGGAGTTGTAAGCGAACATCTCACGATCCTCGAAACTCATTGTGTGAAGCATGGTGTCCCTTGCGGTTGACTCTGGAATTCTACAGGGTAGGGGGGTCGGTTGGCAACCCCCCGTGAGGATCATCCGAAGTGATCCACAAGATACTGGCGACGCTCTTCGCGGGTGCAGATCTCTTTCCAGATCCGATTGTAGAGGTCGCAGTTCTCCTTGCTCTGGGGTTGCTCTTCCAACCAGAGCAGTTCCTCCCACAGTTCGTTAGAGCAGAGGTCGGTGAAGGCGGTGGCGATCATGGGTTCAGGTGGTGAACTGCGAGAATTCTACAGCATAAGGGGGGTCTTGTGAACCCCCCCCGTGAGGGTCAGATCATGTGATCCGCCAGATCCCAGTTGATCACCTGCAGGTCAGGGTTGAGGCGGGTGAAGGTCTCAACCGCTTCCTGGGCGGTGGTTGCCATCAGGGTGACAATCACCTGCAGGCGCTCGGTGGGATTCCAGCAGTTGAACATGAACTTAGACTCCTCAGCGAACACGTCTTCCCAATCCTGCTCGGTGGGAATGTAGGTCTCGTCGATCTGCTGCTGTTCGGTGAAGGCGATCATGATCTTGTGAGGTGGTGGAGGGACCTGGTGCCCTCCGTTGGAACCAATATAGAGCATAAGGGGAGATTCTGCAACCCCCCCAGCGGGAATCAGTATCCCAACCACACCAGGAATTCGCCAGCATCCACGGGTCCAAATTTGGCGGTGGTGCCATAGTCGGTGCGGAAGTCATCCCACAGACCGTGATCCTTCGCTGCCTGGCAAGCGGTTGACCAGCGGATGCACCCATTGTCGTCGGTGCAGTTGGAAAGGATCTCGGGGAAGGTGGAGAAGGTCATCGGGTTCCCTTGCGGTTGACTGAATCAGTGTAGCACGGAATCAGCGGATCGTGGCATCGTATCGGGGCAATCCGCACTGATCAGGGTTCAGAGTGCAAAGCATCTCGGCACGTTGCTCCTGCTGTTCGTTGATCGTGGCGGATGCGCTCTGTAGGGTCTGCAAACCGATCCAGGTGGAGAGTAGGCAGAACAGGGTGGGAAGGGCAGCGTAGCGCATTGGAGGTGATTCTAAGGGGGGCAGAAAGGGGGGAGGTGAGTCCCCCTAGGTTGATCAGCGACCGTCAGTGTAGTCTCCGATGATCACGCCGTTCTGGCGGACTTGAGCATACCCGTACTCTTCGGAGAGTGACAGGCACAGATCCCAGGCACGATCCTCATCGGTGGTGGTGTTCTCCCAGGGAGCGGAGGGGCAGATCACGTCGTAGCGGGTCATGGTGTCGTTTGCGGTTGACTGAATCAGTATAAAGGGTCAGGGGGACCTGGTTCGATCCCCCTTGTGACACTGCTCAGATCGCCATAAGGGCGGCGGTGATTCGGTCACGCTTGCGGATCGCGGT
>JACCDO010324426.1_pt1 | contig 27156 bp, 25 predicted proteins | sample 7446101 | NCBI WGS metagenome assembly JACCDO01 (sample SAMN15323440, study PRJNA562643) | freshwater metagenome | isolation source: river surface water | place: USA:Blue River Watershed | collected 2017-08-16 | reverse complement strand
ATTACTCTTGTTAATGTACCCCAATAAAAATATGGGAATTCAGCTAAAAAATCCATTTTGGATAAAATAAGACCAAATGGAGGGAAAATAACAGTTAATATAATATCAAATAAATGAGTTGGTAAACAAATATTGCCATAACCTAACCCACCATATACTATTTTATCATATAAAGTCCATTCATTATTGTCTATTTTATTATTTAAATCTTGATTCGTTGGCATTTTATTTATTATTTTTACTTTATAATTATACTTTATAATTATAGATTATTTTTTGATAATTATTAAGAAAAGAAAAATAAAAAATATACAAATTAAATTTTTATCTTATTTTATCGAAGATTTTGGTTCTAATATCTGTTTTGATTTGAGATTTAACCAAAGAACCAACATCATCACTTCCGTTACCGAATGTTTTAGCTCCAGTACCTAACAAACTATTATATGCATTTCTGGCTATATTTAAAGGATCTCCTATAACACTTTGCATCGGTTCAATTGTAATACTTAAATAAACAGCTAAACATGTTATTAAAACAGCTGCTATGAATATTAATAAAGGTGTATAAGATATTTCGAGTCCAGACTGTCTAACCGGTTTTGCTTTTAATTTAGCTAATCGAGCTCTTTTCATTTCTTGATATCTTTTTGAATATGGTGCGTTTTGCATGACAATTAAAGCATATATTAATCCAGGAAAATATTTAATAAAACATAATAAACCACATATTAATATATTATACCAACTACTAATTCCTCTTGATAAAAATACACCCATTGGTGGTAACATTAGTGTCATAAAATAACGAAAGAATGTATATTCAAAACATGTACCATTTTTGGATTTTAATTTCCCTGCCAAAAATCCTTTAAAATCGCTAAAGAAAGTATTTTGAACAAATTTAAAACAAGATGTTAGGGTATCTATAAACAAATTGTATATTCTTTTTATAATATTTTCTATCAAGATTTCTTCAATGAAATATACCATAATTTTACCTATTGGACCAGTTCCTGCTAATATTCTGCCTCTTTTATCTTGTCTATCCTTAGCTCTACTATTAAGTCTATTCGTAAATCTATTAGAAGGTTGTAAAGACATTTTTATATTGTTATATTGATTATGTATAATTACTTCTTAATTAGTTATCAAGAAATAATTTAGATATTTTATTTTTACTAACGAATATAATTTGAATTCTTTAACAGTAAAGAATAATTAATGCATAAATTAATCCTGGGAAGTAATAAAATAATGTTAAAATAGCACATAACATAATGTTCATCCAACCTTTAAGACCGAGTTCCATGAAAAGACCCATTGGAGGTAGTACAACTGTTGAAATTATAACTGGAAAAGCTATATATGTATCTGGTTGTTGAAAGCATTTTTTACCTTTAGCACATTTAACAGTTTCAGATTTATCTTTAGGATCAATTTCTGATTCTGATGGCGAATATCCCCAAAAATTTGATACAATTGGTTCAAACAGCATATTAACTAATTTTCTTAAAATACCAGATAAGAAATCTAAAATTGCTAGAATAATTACTCTTAAAACACTTATAATACCTCTTGAAATATCTGCCAATATATATATTGGGTTTATAAAATCTAAAAATACCCATCTAAAAAGATCCACAAAAATCCATTTAAAAAATCTAGGTATAGCTAAAAAGAAATCTTTAATAGCATTTAAACCATCCGTAATACTAGATAAAGGGTCTGTAATAACACTAAAATCAATCCCACCAAGTCCACCTTTTATTTTCAAATGTAATTGATAATTAGAACTTAATCCTTCATTAAAATCATAATTTTCTTTAATAATTCTACCTGATGATATGATATAGTATTGTTCAGGCTTTAGATTATATGTTTTTTCTATTTCTTTTTTTAATTGACAATAATTGTCCAAATAATAGAAATTTTTAAAAGGACCAACATCAATTCTTATATGTCTCATTTATTAATTTTTAAGAAAAAAAAAGTATTCTTAAAACCTTCGCAAATCAAAAATTAAAACTAAAACTAAAACTAAAACTAAAAAGAAAAAATTGAATTATGGTCTTCATAATATATAGATTTCTAGTTATACATAATTAACATTAACATTAACTTAACTTTAATAAAATGGAAGATACTGAAATCAACTATACCGTCGAACTCCCTGATGTTACCTACGTTTCTGGTCTAGACGACGCCAATATTAAAATCTATAAATTTGATTCTACCAAAGACATTTATGATATTATTTCCTACTTTCTCGAAATCAAATCATCCAACGATCATTTCTATGTTGTAGACATTAATCAAATCATTAAACAATATCATCTCTGGAAGAAAGAACTACCATTCGTTCGTCCATTCTATGCTATTAAAAGTAATCCAGACCCTATTATCATTCAAATTCTTACATCTCTAGGATGTGGAGCAGATTGTGCCAGTAAAACAGAAATTGTTTCAGCACTTGAATATCTATCACCAGCGGATGTTATCTATGCTAATCCTTGTAAAGAAATCACTCATATTCAATTCGCACGTTCCCATGATATTGATCTACTAACTTTTGATTCAGAAACTGAATTACATAAAATTAAGATTCATCACCCAAAAGCCAAGCTTATTCTTCGGATTAAGGTCGATGATAGTTCTTCTCGTTGTAAATTCAGTGTCAAATTTGGTTGCGAAATTGAAAGTATCGAAACTATGCTTAATCTGATTAAAGTTCTTGAACTTAACCTAGTTGGTGTTTCATTTCATGTTGGTAGCAATTGTACATCAGTTGGATTCTTTAAGAAAGCCATGGCTGATTCACGGAAAGTTTTTGATATGAGTCTTGAGAAGATTGGTAAGAAACTTAGCATTCTAGATATTGGTGGTGGATTTCCTGGATTTGACAATGAAGCAGGAATTACATTTCAAGATATCTGTCAAGAAATTCGGGAAGGTTATCAAGAAAGCTTCGGAGATATTAAAGATTCAGTCTCTGTTATGGCTGAACCTGGACGATTCTTTTGTACTAAATCTCATACTCTAGTATTTAATATTATTGGTATCAAGAAAAAGATTGATAAATCGAATCAATCTGTTAAATATCAATATACAGTTAATGAAGGTATCTATGGTAGTTTTAGTGCTGTTATGTTTGATTATTCTAAACCTATCATTAAACCTTTTAATGAACGGAATGAAGAAGAATTGTATCCATCAACTGTTTTTGGACCAACATGTGACTCTCTAGATAAGATTACAGAAGATGCCATGCTACCAGAAATGGCTGTAGGAGATTGGTGTTTTGTTGATAACTTTGGAGCCTATACCCGAGCATCATCTACCAGTTTTAATGGCTTCCGTCCGGGTCAAGTCTATTACATTCAACACACATAAACTTTTTTAGGAAAAAAGTTTTATCAAAAAAATACTTTTTTTGGAAAAAGTTTAACCAAAAAACTTAAATTTTTAGGAAAAATATTTTTTTTCTGATATTACAAATAAATGCCTTTATTAAAAAGTAAAAAAAAATCTGTTAATAAAAAACTTATTCGTAAGAGTAATAAGAAAATAAGAAAAAATAAGAAAAATTACAAAAAAATGAGTGGGGGGGGGGATTGGTAAAGGTTACCATATTTACTCATAGAGGACATGGTGTTACATACGAATATAATGAGGACGAAACACTCCAAGACATAAGAGACTTTTATTTCGAGCATGTAACACAGAACAAAATAAATCCTATACCAGAAACCCCTAATCAATTTATTTTTTCAATTCAAAATATTGCAGATTTCAACATTCAATCTACAAACAGAAAAATAACTAATTATGGTCAAACAATTAAAGAAGCCGGGCTCTCTATCTCTGGAAAACCATTAATATTGAGTGTAGAGCAGACTTTCTGAGGTAAGAACAATATTTGATTAAATATTTTTATTTTTAGAATATTTTTTTTACATATTATTATATAAGCGTATATTCATCAACAAGGATACATTTCAACTTTTGATTTTTAAACTTTTATAATTTAATAATTAAAATAAAATAATTTTATTTTTTATTGATATGTATTGTAGAGTTTTTGGTATAATATATTCAAGATATTGTATCATTATACTTAATGACTGATTCTCGAATAATGTTATACATAATAGATGAATTGAAAGATAAAAAGATAGAAATAAAAAAAATAAAAAAAATAAAAAAAATAAAAAATTTTGGAAAAACCTAATATGAAATATTTCGTAGTCGTAGAGTTACAAATCTGGATTAAATCCAGTTTGCGCGGTAAAACTCAACGTCGAACTTTTCTAGGGCAATTTCCATCTCGTACCAGTAAATCGTGAACGGCCCTTCAAAGTAGCAGTTCGCGGGGCAGCGCTGCAGTTGGGGGCCCGGTTTAAACATGGCAAGGAACTCCTCACGCCGCTTGAGCATGTTGGCCTCTACAATTCGATAGTCAGCAATCAGGTGGTCCTGAACTTCCTTGTCAAACGGAGAAATGTCGCGAAGAAAACTATCGTACGACATCTTGAGAGTGTGGGTGGTGGTGGGAACAATTACTTTTAAAAGCAACTGGATGTGACTAACTATTAGGAATAGAAAGTCAATAATAATAGTAAAAAAATTAATAATCAATTTTTATATATAACCTAATGCTAAAAATATTATTTTTTGTAAATGTAATTTTATTTCAAAAAAAATATTTATATATATATAAAAACAAAACAACCAATAACTTAGTAAAAGCTAAAAAAAAATGACAAGTTTAACTGAAAAAGCAAATTATGCATATGGTCGGGATGATCCTGTTATTCCCATAAAAGAAAATGATTCAGTTAGTATAATTCATAAAAATTTTACAAAACTTAATTTACCAATTAATATGAAAACTATTTCAATTGACGATTCTAAATTCATTAAAGGAACATTTATATCAGACGAACTTATTTCTGAACAAGGTTATGGTGGTAATTATAAATATACTGTTAAATTAGATGATATAGATGATTTTAAACGTAAAGTTCCGGATCAGGCAGACAAGCACTTTCAATTAGAAGATAATATTCTTACATTTTATGTATCACCTCAACAATTTTATTTTAAAGAAGTTGTTCCACCAAAAAAACGCAGTGGATTAGCAAGCTTTATTAATTTTTTTAATAGAAAAGACCATATTGGCGGTAAGATAAATTTAAAAAAAACAAAAAAAATAAAACAAAAGAAAAATAAAACAAATAAAACAAAACAAAAAATCATAAAATCAAAACAAAAAATCATAAAATCAAAAAAAAATAAAAATAAAATTCAAAAAAATCACTAAAAATAAAATTCAAAAATAATATGAAAAATAAAATAAAAAAATATAACGTATAAAAAAAGTATAAAAAATGAAAGTTAAAATAAAGTAAACTAAACTAAAATAAATGACTACATTATTTAATCAAAAATTAGAAGACGACCATGAACTTTCTGCTCTTATTAATGACGAATATCACCGACAGAATTGTAGTATAGAATTAATTGCCAGTGAAAATTTTACAAGTCCTGGTGTAATTAGTTGTTTAGGAAGCATACTAACTAACAAATATTCTGAAGGTTATCCAGGTAAACGCTACTACGGTGGTAATCAACATATCGATAAAATAGAAAAACTATGCCAATCACGGGCTTTGAAGGCTTTTGATTTATCTCCACTAGAATGGGATGTAAATGTACAACCATATTCAGGTAGTCCCGCAAATCTAGCTGTCTATCTTGGTTTAATAAACCCAGGTGATAGAATAATGGGATTAGGTTTAACTTCAGGAGGCCATTTAACTCATGGGTTTTATACTGTTAAAAAAAAGATAAGTGGTTCTTCTGTTTTTTATCAATCACTACCTTATCATGTTAATAAAGATGGATTAATTGATTATGATGAATTAGAAAAGAATGCTTTGAACTTTATACCTAGAATAATTATTTGTGGTGGTAGTAGTTATACTCGGGATTATGATTATAAAAAATTTAGAGAGATAGCTGATATGGTTGGTGCTTACTTAATGGTTGATATGGCTCATTTTAGTGGATTTGTTGCTGCTAAATTATTAAATAATCCATTTGAATATGCTGATATTGTTACGTCTACAACACATAAAACATTAAGAGGACCCAGATCTGGTTTGATTTTTATTAACAAGAAAAAAGAAGATGGTTTGTTAGTAGGTAAGATAAATGATGCTGTATTTCCTGGACTTCAAGGTGGACCTCATAATCATCAAATTGCTGGAGTGGCTTATCAACTAGAACAAGTATCTAAACCAGAGTTTGTTGATTATATGAGGGAAGTTAAATCTAATGCTGTGGTATTAGGAGAAGCGCTGAAGGGATATGGTTTTAACTTAGTGACTGGAGGAACTGATAATCATATTGTATTAGTTGATTTAAAATCGAAGGATTTAACTGGTAGTAAGATGGAATTATTATGCGAGATGGTTGATATTTCTTTGAATAAGAATTGTATTTATGGTGATAAAAATGCTATGGTTCCTAGTGGTATTAGATTAGGTACGCCAGCAATGACATCTCGTGGATTTGGTGAGAAAGAATTTAAGATGGTAGCTTTATTTTTGAAAGAGATTGCTGATATTGGTGTTGAAATTCAAACTAAATATGGTAAAATGATGAATGATTTTAAGAAAGGATTGGAAAATGATGAAGAAATTAATGATAAATTAGAAAATATTAAAAGTGGTATAAATAGCATAGCCTTTGGATTCCCATTTTACACTTTTTAGAAAAAAGTGTTACCAAAAAAAATAGACTTTTTAGAAAAAAGTGTTACCAAAAAAAATAGACTTTTTAGAAAAAAGTGTTACCAAAAAAAATAGACTTTTTTAGAAAATACTTTTTAGTGCGAGATAATAAAACAAATAAAAGAAATATAAAAAATTGAAAATATAAAAAGAGTGTACCTAGAATATAGATATTTTTAAATGTCAACCACAAAGATTTCAACTGAATTATTAAAGACTGACCCTTCTAGCTTTTGGAAGATAATTGTTGATCATTTTCTAGAAACAATTAGTGATATGGAAAAGAAAAATTTTGAACTAGCAGCAAGTAAGTTTGCTAAGAAAGAACCTCATTTATACATTAAAGAAGTCCCATGGTTTAAGTCATGGTATAAAGAAAATGGAAGTAAATATACATGTTAGAAAAATATTTTAACTAGTATTTAAAATTATAAAAAACAGAAAATTTATATAATATTTTTTATTTTATTTTTTTGGTAACACTTTTTTCTAAAAAGTCTATATTTTTTTGGTAACACTTTTTTCTAAAAAGTGTTTTATGGCATTAAGATTTGTAATAAGACCATGAGACCAAGCATTTGTAACATGCCTTTAGCTGGTTTAACAGCCGGGACTAAGCTAACTAAAACGTTATTCCAGAGGTATTCAGCAACGAAGAGAACGAGGAGAATCCAAAGGAAAACTGTAAGTAAAAGGGCAAAATAATTGGCAGTAACATTGCTGAACCCTTCCGATGTTTTACCCATTAATGAGCTAATGGCTTGTTGAATAGTTTGTTGAACAGTTGTAAAGAACATTTATGATATAAATTGATTTTAATATTATAAATAGAAAAAAAAATTAATTGAAAGACTCTTATTTTTATTTTTTATTTTTATTTTTTATTTTCGATCTTTTAATAAACCTTCATAAAAATTATAAACAATTTCTGTAGGTTTGGGTGGAGTATATTCATAATTTCTTCTTAAATTTTCATCAATCATATTTGGTATTGGTCTGTTTAAAAAATCTTCAGTATCAGATGAAATTGGTAAAATAGCCTGGAAACTTAAGAAATATATTAATAATAATAACATCGCTGAAATAATATCTGTTTGAATTAATAACCATAATAAAATTACAAATAATACTTTGTTATACATATTATCTGTAAATAAAGGTTTTCTAGGTGTAAATAAAATAAGCCATAATAAATAAATTGATAATAGAGTTCTAAACATTTGTCCCCATTCGGATGGTAATTTTAAATCACTCATTTTAAAATTTAATTTTGTTAAAGATAACGTCATTTTTAATTTAATTTTATTTTAATTTTTTTAAATTATAAATTTATTTTTCAGTAAGAAAACTTTTTTTCTTTTTTTATATTAAATATATTAAATTAATAAATAAGAAATGCTCTTTACTTGTGCTCGTGAAGGTTTTGAAAATGTTTTAAATCGTGGACGTGAAGGTTTTGGAGGTGAAAAGAATTATCTTGCCTTACTCCTCGCTGTTCTTCTTTGGTTAGCTCTTTTACTTATTGCTGCCCAATTCCTTTGGAATAAAGTCCTTGTAAGTCTTTTTACATTTGTTAAACCAGTAACAAATGTATTCCAACTTCTTGGGTTAGTTATCCTCATGGAAATCTTATTACCCAAATAAACTTTTTTCTTAAAAAAGTTTTATCAAAAAAAAACACTTTTTCTTTTAAAAGTTTAATCAAAAAATAACTATCGCTTATATTTTTATTTTTATTTTCTTTTTATTTTCTTTATATTATGATAAAATACTTTGATAAAATACTTTTATAATATAAAATGGATACATTAAGTAGTTTAAACAAAACAATAATATTATTTTTTTTAGCATTAATATTACTGTATACAATTAATATTTTGGGATATAATCAAAATAAAATTGATAGATTTGAAAATATGGTTTTTGATGTTATTTTAAATACAAGACCATATGTTGCTCCTACACCTAATCCATCTTCATTAAGAAGAATGTTATGTACTACAACTGATAATCAAGATGGATTGTGTTTAGATTTCATAGAAATCAGAAATTAGTTAAATTGCAAATTCTTTTATCTTTTTTTTTCTTTATATTTAACAAATGAAAGCATTGAGTTTTATAATATTATTAATAATTTTATTAATAATAATAATTGGGCTTTATCAAAAAGTACAAAACAAAAATATTGATAATTTTGGTATAAATTATAGATATTATAAATGGGAAATAAATGAAATAAAAGGTGGTGGTGATAACTTTGTACAAGCCAGTGAATTTACATTATATGATATCAATAAAAGAAAGATTAATATTCTTAATGTATCTAACCCATTTGGAAGAAATCCATTTAATGAAACACCTTCACTATTAATTGATAATAACCAAACCACTAAATGGTTAGATTTTGAATTCAAAAATAACGGTAAATCTACATTAATTTTTGATTTAGGAAATACAAATACAGTTGAACCATATTATTATTCATGGACTACAGCAAATGATGCTGGTCCTTATTCTAATCGTAACCCGATAAGTTGGAAAATATATCTTTCACATGATAATATAAATTGGAATTTATTAAATGAAATAAAAGGGTTTAATACACCGGCATTAAACTTTACTTTAGTTAAACAGGGAACCGGAGTAAATGATTATTTTCCTTTAATTAATGCCAAAGAAAATAGATATTACAAATGGGAAATCATAGGAAAAAGAGTAAACAATGATAACGTTCAAGCAAGTGAATTCACCCTTTATGATAATAATCAAAATAAAGTTAAAATTTTTAATGTAATTAATCCTAATGGATTAAATCCAATAAATGAATCACCATCAAAATTAATAGATGGTAATGTAAACACTAAATGGTTAGATTATAATTTTATAAATAATAGAAACAAATCAACCTTAATTTTTGATTTAGGTCCATCAAATACATCAATACCTTATTATTATTCATGGAATACTGGAAATGATTTTATTGATCGTGACCCAACTAGTTGGAATATTTATAAATCTGGTGATGCTGAAAATTGGGCTTTATTAGATTCAAAAAATAATTTTAATACAACAACTGAAAGATTTACTTTAGTTAGACCAACATCTAATACATTTTTTTCTTTAATAGGTTCGACAACAACAATAACTACAACCCCTATGACAACCGGAACAGGAACAACAACGATGACAGGAACAGGAACAACAACGGGAACATTAACACTGACAGGAACAGGAACAACAATTACACAAGCAGCACAAGTAACCCCACCTCCTGTTTTATTAAACCTTATTCCTCCAACATCAAAAAGATTTAATTTTTTTAAATGGGAAATAACAAAAAAAAGAGGAAATGATAGTTGGATTCAAGTAGCTGATTTTAATTTTTACACAAGTAATGATCCTAATAGTAGAATAACTATTCCTGGTGATAAAGTAACTAATCCAAATGGTAAAAACCCCACGAACTATAATCCTTATGATGCTTATTGGAATCAATTACCTAAAAATTTAGTTGATAATAATGTTAATAATAAATGGTTGGATTTCAATGGTCCTTTTCAACCACCAATAACAATGGGTGGGGTAATTATATTTGATTTTACATCAATTTCTTCAATTCCATTATATTATTCATGGACAACTGCTGACGATGTACCTAATCGTGACCCAATAAGTTGGACAATTTATGGTTCAACTGATAAAATTAGTTGGACTAAATTACATGAAGTTAGTAATTTCAATACTACATCTGATAGATTAAAAATAGTTAAAATGGATTCACTCAATCTTTTTCCATTAATATATGAACAACCAATAGCTACAACGACTCCTACATTTGGTATTACTCCAAATCCAATTGAATATATTAATCATATTACTACAGACAAAATAGGGTTATTATTTTTAAATCCTCCCGAAGATCTAACTAATCCAGACGGTGTAAAATATGGTTATAGAGTAAAATATGATTGTACTGATACTATAAATAATGATAATTGTAAATATGATTATAAGTATTGAAATGAAATGAAATGAAATGAATTAAAATGAATTGAATTGAAAATAAAAATAAAAAATTATAGAAAAATCTTAGTTTAATAATAAAAGAAATAGATTTCAGAAGATATAAAATGAAATATGTATTTTTAATCTTTGTAATTATACTTATATTTATATATTGTTTTTTCCCTAAAAACTTCATTATTGATATAAAGAATTTTACTAAAATCGCTGAAAAATTTGAAGGTGATAATCCACAATATTCATTTATTGGGATAGATGCGAATGATGCTTCGAAATTAGTATTTTATCATCCAAAAAATACAGAGAGTGATAAATATTATAGATTTTCGTCCCCAGATAATCAAGGTATTTTACAGGTCATTTATCAAAATGGATTAACAATAATTTTAACAAATTCTAAAAAAATTTATTATTGTAATAATTGTAATTTTGTTAATAAAACTAATATTGATTGGAAACCTATTGAGACATTATATAATGGGAATAGATTAAACATTAAATCAATTGGTTATGATGACATTTCTAAAAAATTATTTTTATTAACTGTTAATGGTATGTTATTAATAAATGATTATATGATGTATGGAGGTGTATGGCAACCAATAAATTTACCTTCAGAGGATAAAATGTTTTTAGATTTTGATGCGCATAATGGATATGTAGTAGGTGTAGGAAGTTATACAAAATTTGTATATTTAGGTGATGTTTTAAAAATTAAACAAACACCCGTTCCATGGACAATTTTAGATAAAAGTAAAATTATTAATAAAGTTAAAATAACCAAACATGGGATATTAGGAAAAAAAACTGATAATGATTTATTTTTATGTATATTCCCATGTGATGGAAAAGCCAATGAAAAATGGACTTTAATCAACGATGAATTTAGTTCAAATATTAATGCTACATCAGAAATTATTTCATTAGTAAGAGAAAATTCCCTTTTTGTATGTGATAAAACATGTAATTTACAAAATAAACCAAGGCAAATATCTTTTACAAATGATATTAAATTATCATCAGGGTCTGTTATAGATTATATAATTCCAGATATTGAACCCAGACCAACTGTAAATCCATTTGATCCAAGTCTAGCAATAAAAATTAATACAGAATTAACAAAATCAATAGATTCACAAAATAAAATTAAAGAAACTGTCGTTGGGTTAGGTGATAAAATAGAGAAATTATCATCTAAAACTACAGAATTAAATAAAAAATTACTTGAATCAGAATCAGAGAGAAAACAAACTGTTGATGATTTAATGGGTTCATTAGGATTACAAAATCCAAATGATATTTTAAAAAAATTAAAACCAACTAATACACCATCTGTTGAGAAATTCGTAAATCCGGTACCGACCCAACCAGTATCAGAATTTAGTTATTTAGGTGTTTCTTTAAAAGAACTATCTAAGCAAATCAAAGATAAAACTACAATTAAAAAACCAATTGTTAAAGAGAAAAAAGAAACAGATGTACGGAAAAAAAAGGAAAGTGTTATTATTGCTTTAGGAACATAACCATAAGTATTTTTATATCTTTATTTATTATTATTTAAAATGCATGTTTTTTTTTACTTTTTTCTATACTATTTTATAAAGATGAATAAAAAATTTATATTAATATTATTCGTTATATTTATAATTGGAATTATTACATATAAATATAAAAAAAATGAATTATTTGAACCTCAAGATACACGGGAAATATCATTAGATGATATCGCACCGACATATGATTTTATAAAAAGTAGTAGCAATTCTGGCGGTCTTTTTAAAAATTTATATTCAATTGAGCAATCGTATGGTTCCGATGGAAAAAATAGATTTTTAAATACGGATTTCAATAATAATTATGATTTAATGATAGCTAAATTTTTAAATGGTAGGGAACAAATTAATGATTGGATAAATTCTACTGTACTACCTGATTTTAGCCCATATATGTATTTTTCAATTTATAAAAAATACAGTTTTTCTTTTACCGGTTCACCTTCATATTTTAATTGTACATTAAATAAATCAGATGACTCAAAATTTCTTGAGATAATATTTAATTTAAATGAATTCAAGGATAATCCTAATAGTATTTTAACAATTAATCATAATGTTGAAACTTCATCCGTACAGAATTTTAATTATAATAAATTAAATAAACTTGAAATTTATATTAACACTGTAAAAAATAAATTTAGCAATGGGTCGTATGTGATTGAAAATTTTTATAACATCACTTTTAATGATACATTGATTAGTAGAATTAAATTAAAAGACGGAATAGAAAATCATTTTTTAATGGATTTAAAACATATAACTTATTCTTGTTCAGATGAAAATGTAACTGCGAAAATGAATTCTAGCGTGAATTTAAATATTTATTCTAAAAAATTACCAGCTGTTATTGAATCAACAAGAACACCATTAAAAGACGGTAAAACTGGTTTTGAAGATATCATATGCGGAAATGGAGCATCTTGTTTTGCTGCTCGTATGAGTCAATTAAATATTAAAAGACCTATCATTCAAAATGAATACTATGCTTTAGGTGATTATTTTAATCTTCCTAGCTGGAATAGAGGGATAGAAGATGCTCTTTTAGTAAAGAAAAAAGAAAATATTGTTATTCCAGTAGAAACATTAACAAGAAAATGGTATAGTCATGGATGTAGATGGTGTAATGGTAAACCTATGATGTTATATTCAAATAATAATATTAAAAGAAAGGTCCCAGTTATTACTAGTTTAACGACAAAAGAAGATAAAGATATGAATTTTCTAGCAATTGGAGATTATGCTGAAACAGCATGGAATGTAAACACAAAAGCATCTCAAAATCATCCACATGTTTTAATTAGAGAAGATTATTTAGAAGCTACATCAAGTGGTCCATCACCTGTGTTTGATGATAGAGGGTCAAGAGCACATGAAGATTTAAGAGTATGGACATATTTTACAAACACGAATGATCAAAGAAAAGGACAACCTGGAAGAATGTTAGCTCTATTTATTTATGGATGGCATGATAACGCTATAAATGAACAATATCCAAATGGAATTAGAAATCGTATAATTAAAGAATCAGCTTTAACCCCACAACACATGATGGATTTAAATCAAAAAGAAATAAATACAATACAAGGGTTTTTTACATCTTCTTCAGGATTTATGAATGTAATAAAACCAATTGAAGAAAAATTTGAAAATATTACTTCATATTATAACAAAATTAAAGAAAATAAAACTTCTGATTCAAATATGAATCCATTAGAATCAGCTTATCAATCAGCTAGTAAAAGAAGAAACCAACAAATAAATGAAAATGTTAAAAATTCAGAAGATAATTATAATTCAATTACTAAATATAATTTACAAATGAATCAACAGCAAAAGGAAAATAATGATTTTTATAATTTTATGGATGATGTTAGTAAACAATTAAGTGAACAAAGAGCAAGAGAAAGAAGTATGGTTGGTTCTGAATTAGATGCTCTTAAAAATAAGGTTACCGAAAAAGATGGTTTACAATCCATGATTAATGATGCTAATAAAACTAGTTTAGTGGTAGATTCTAGTTTAAATCTTTTAGGTTCAAATATGGTTGAACAAGTTAGACAATATTCGTTACAAAAAGATAATGAAAAAGTATTACTTTCATTTAGTCCTCAAGTATTATTATAATACACATGTTATAATATAATATGTATTCAATTCAAAAATTGATTTCATTTTTATTCTTCATATTTCTTATATATTTATATCAGTTAAATGTCCTCATATATTTATCATATTTATTATTATGACATTATTATTAAAGAAGTTAACAAAGGGTGGTTACCATTTTTTGAAAATAACAAAGAAGAATTAACTGGAATATTAGATAAAATTAATGATTTTGCTAAAGAAGGTGATATTATTTATCCAAAACAAGAAGATTTGTTCAGATCATTTTTTTACCATTCACCAGAAGATATTTCTTTAGTTATTCTTGGCCAAGATTGTTATATTTCAGAAGAAAATGATTTACCACAAGCAATGGGATTATCTTTTTCAGTACCAAAGACTCATAAAAAGATTCCACCATCACTTAAAAATATTTTTAAAGAAATTAAAAATTCTTATCCTGAATATAGCATTCCAAATAATGGTTTTCTTGAAAGATGGGCTGATAAAGAAAAAATATTATTATTGAATTCAGCTTTGACTGTCCTTAAAGGTAAATCTAATTCACATGCTAATTTATGGAATAGTTTTACAGATAAATTGATTAAATGGTTACAGGAAATAAATCAAGGATGTATATTTATTTTAATGGGAAATTTTGCCCAAAATAAACAAAAATTAATAAATACTGAAAAACATAAAATTTATAAAACAGTACATCCTTCTCCCCTTAGTGCTCATAATGGATTTTTCGGATGTAATGTATTCAAAGATGTAAATGATTATTTAGTCTCTCAAAACAAAAAACCAATTATTTGGTAAACTTATTACTCCGAGTCAGATACTAAATCGAAGAAATCTTTAACATTAACATTATTTTTGTATTTCTTTTTTGTATTATTTTCTGAAGAAGAAGAAGAAGATTCTAAGGAAGAAGAAATATCCTTTGTTTTTGATTTTTTTTTAGTTTTTGATTGATATGATTTTGTATTAGGTTGGTATAAATAAATAACACAATTCCATCTAATATTATAATCTTTATATTTAAGATATGTCCAATTACTATTTATTTGTTTTTTATAGAAAAAATCTATGAAATCATTTCTATATAATTGGATTGTGTTTTTATTATTATTTGTAATAATTTTATATCTACATAGTTTTTTATATTTATTATAATATAGTTTATTGATTAAATCAATCAATGTTTCCAAAGGCAATGAATATGTAGTATCTTTTTCATTTTCTTGTAATGATACCGACACTGATTTTATCCATAAATCAATAATTGAATATTCTGATTGATTCATTTCACTGAACATGTACATATATTATATATAAAATAATACTTATGTTATAAAAAGTTGAAAAAAAAATAAGTAATGAAAAATATATTATTCTATTTTAGGTATAAAATTTGTATATTGATTTCCAAAAATATTTTTCAAAAAATCTTCCGGAAACTCATTTAATATATCATGATTTATATTACCTTTTTTCATAATCAAATAAAAAACTAATTTTTTGTATTTGAAAATTTCATCTTGAAACTTATAATAAATATCATTATATAATAATTTTTGAATATTTAGATAATCATCTAAAAAAGCATTGTTTTGACTAATGTTGTTGGTAATAGGACTAATAATAGGGTTGTTAGTGGTAGTATTAAAAATATTTGAATTATTTAATAAATTTTTAATATTATTTTGATTATTATGAATATTTATATTATTTAATGATGAATATATATTAGCCATCGTAAAATTAGTATTTACATTTTCATTAACATCATTAAGATTAATAAGATTATTAATATTATTTATATCAGTAATATTATTAATATTATTAATATCATTAACATCATTAACATCATTAACAATAAGTTGAATACTATCTTCTTTTTTGATATATTTTTTTTCTTCTATTTTTTCTTCTATTTCATTTGAACAAATAGGTTTATTATCAATATTTAAATTAACTTCTTGATTAGTAATATTTGTTGTAGAATTATTCATTTTGTTATCTAATTCATTATTAGATTTGTTTTTTAAAGATAAATTATTAATTAATTTATTTAAGAAATTTTTTTCAATACATGTTTTTAAACCATTAATATTTAAATAACTTTGATATCTCTTAAAAATAGAATTACACCAATTGTCAATTATATATCCTCCAATTGTATTAAGACCAATTGGATTAGGATTGGATGGATGATAATCATTTATGTGCTTATTACCTTTGATAGATAATAATATATATGTTGGATGATTAGTTTTTCTTTTACTAACTAATGACATATGTGATATTATTGTATTTCCAAAAGGGAAAATTTTTAAATCCTTTGATATATTATTCATTTTTTTTCCAAAGAAATTTCCTAATATATTTTCTTCTTCTGGACATGGAGGAAAATACAATAATGATAACAAATACAAATTATTATATTGCTTAATGGAATCTAGATAATCAAATATATGTTTGAAATCAGTATGAAATTTTTTTTCTGGACTAATTGGAAAATTATTCAAAAGAAAAGTATTCATTTCTGTTGATCTCATTGGTTTAGTTTTATAAATACCAATTTCAACCCCTTCAACTTGTATTTTTTTATTGATAATGAATTTATCCATGTTATAATTATTATTAATATTTAATATTTAATATTACAAAAAATTTATTTATATTATAATTTTGATAAATATATTTTAATTTTTATATAATTTATTATAATTATTAATCCATTTATTTCTTACATTATCGGTCATCTTTTTCATATTTAATGAAATTATATCAGATGTTGTTTGGTTTAAATTAGCTTCCAAATTAGGATTTTTAATAAAATAAAACTTAGTTGAATCTTCAGTTATGTATGGATTTGTATCATTTAAAAATCTAATATTATCTGGTATTTTGGGTATCTTAGCATCCCATACAGATCTCCAATCATCCGCAAAATTTTCTACAGGTATTTTTGATGGATTCATATTTAAAATATCTTGGAATTTCGATAATGATGTTGATGGTGATGTTGATGTTGGTGTTACCATAGTTGAAAGAGATATCGAAGATTCTGAAGATGGTGTAGTTAAAGGTTGGTTTGAAGATATTGATGTTGAAGTTTCTGTTGAAGCTGTAGTTGAAGTTTCTGTTGAAGGTGTAGTTGAAGATGGTGTTGTCGAAGGAGGTGGAGTATATGTTTTAATTGGTAATACAGATGATAAAACAACCATTGGATATTTTGTCGGTTCTGTATCTTTCTTAATCTTTTCAACAGGTATAACTTCTAAACCATTTAATTTAGTTTTTATATAATCTATTTCATTATCTAATGTTAAATTTATAGAATCAACTTTAGTTAAAGTAGATTGAATATCTTTAAGAAAATTTTGATTATTTTTTGTATATTTGTCTTTTAAAGAATCATAATCTTGTTTTGTATCTTGTAATAAACTTTTCACATCACCCAAATTAATATTTTTTTTTTTCAAATTATCTAAAATTTTTTTTTTTTCATCTTCTAAATCAATAAAATTTTCAACAGATGTAGTATTTGTATACATTTTTTTATATAAATTTATTGATACTAATATACATATAGCTACTATGATACATGTTAATAATATTCTTAATATCATCAAATGATTTTTTTTCATGATAAATATCAGTTAATATATATTTTATTATTTATTAAGATAAAATTATTCATAATAAATGTTAAAAACAAAAAAATCTAAAATCTAAAATCTAAAATCTAAAAAACAAAAAATAAAATAGAAAAAATATATATTTTTATAATTTACCGATGTTAGGAAAAGATACTTTCAATTCTTTAAGATTATAATCCCATTCTTTTGTCCAATCTTTTTCCGCCTTTTGAAAATCATCAATTTTGGGAGGGATGTATGAATTCATAAATAAATTTTTATCTTTTCTAGTCATTCTTAAAGTGGGTTTTGGTGTTGATGATAATTTATTATTTGGAATATTTAAATTATTCGATTTCGAAGGGTTAAATGCTAAAGGTGTTGTTGGCTTGTAAGCAGGTGTTATATTTTCGAATCTATCTAATGTTTCTTTATTAGCTTCTTCTAATTGTTGTCTTGATAATAAAGGTGTTAATTCACCTGTTTTATTAATAACATTAATATTTTCCGTTTTAATAATATCATTTGGATAATTTAATGTATTGCTTGTTTTATTTATTGAGGGTAATACCCTTGTTTGTGTTCTTTCTAGTAATAATTGTGAATTATTTAAAGAATCATTAATTTCATTTAAATTGGAAGATATATCATTTTGTTTTAACATAGATAGAGTTTCATTAACTTTTTGATTTATATTATCAGCTGAATAATTTGGAAGTGTAGGTTTAGTTGTAGGTGTTGTAGTTGGTGTAGTTGTTGTAACTTTTGAATCACTAACACTAGATGCTAAGAAATCAGGTGATAATACTTTAGCTTGTGACATTGGTACAGAATCCGGTAATAATACTTTAACTTGAGAAATAGGGTATGTTAATTGAAAATAATTTGTATTATTATCATTTGTATCTAATTTAATTATTTTATAATTATCATTTGAAACTGAATAATCATTTATTTCACTTAATTTAATCCATACATTGTTATCATTTGAACCATATACTCTCCAACTTATTGGATTACGACCAGAATAAATACTTGTATCATTTGCTGTATGCCATGAATAATAGACTGGTAATGATGAATTCCCACCCATATTGAAAATAACGGATGACTTATTACCATTTTTTTCAAAATTAAAATCTAACCATTTAGTTCTTGTATTATTATCAACTAAATTTTTAGATTCTTCTCCTATTGGAGAATTTCCATTTGGATTGCTTACATTAGATTGATTAATTGGGATACGATTTTTATTACTATCATATAATGTAAATTCACTTACCTGGATACTATTATCAGAATTATTTTTTTTTTTAACTATTTCCCATTTATAATTTAAATATGGAGATGATTGAAAATTTTCTTTTACTTTTCCTAGTACATTATTATTTATAAATTTAAAGTATAAAAGTATACTAACTGTTATAATTGCCAAAATTATTACAATAGTTAATAAAAATTTATAATTTATACTATATTTTAACATGATAAATTATTATTATAATACATAAAGAAAACTTTTTAATTAAAAACATTTTTTCTATAATTTTTTTGACCAAACTTTTTTCCTAAAAAAGTATTTTTTTGACCAAACTTTTTTTCTAAAAAAGTTTATTTGACCAATTCGTCATTTTCAGCTTTTTCTTGTAATTCTGCTATTTTAATCATATCTTTGTTTTTTTTACTTATAACTAATTTTAATCCAGATTTAGATTTAGATTTAGATTTGCTTCCTAAGGATCTTTTACTTAAGGATTTTTTTAAGGATTTTTTTACATTTTTTTGTAACATTTTCAATCTAATATTCATATCATCCCATAATTTTTCAATATCACCTTTTTTCCAAGCAAATCTAGCAGCACCTGGATGACCACCACCACCATATAATTTAGCGATTGCTGATAAATCTACACCTGGTTTTCTAGTTCTTAACATAATTGAATATTCTCTAGAATTATAATGGTAAGACCACATTACAACAAAATCAACATTAGGGTTAGCTTCAGATATTTTATTACCTAAATCACTTGCTAAACCTACAGTGCCAAAATTAGCAACTAGGACTCTAAAACCTCCTAAATTTTTAGAGGATGATATATGCATATTTCTTTTAAGTAAATAATTTTTATATTCTTGATATTTATTTCCATCATTAATTAACTCTTCAACATGTGATTGATTTAATAATTTATCCCACATCTTAAAATAATCAATATGATGAAATGGTACTTTAGTTCCTAAGGCTGAAATAAAAGGATCAGTTTTAGCATATTGATTTGTTAATAAATCATTATCCTCAATATATCTTACAAATTGTGGGATTTTTTCATCTGGATTAAATACTCTCCAAGTTATATAAATAGCAGAATGTTCTTTATCAAAAACAGCATTAGGGTGTTCTTCCATGTCTTTGGAATATGTTTGATGATGATCAAGAACTAGAACATTTTTAGCTACACTTTTAACTTCATCTAAATAATGTCCTGGTAAAGAGATATCAACAAATAAAACATATTTCTTTCTAAATACATTAAAATTAGGTAATTTATCTGGTGCGATACCTTGATATGTAGCATCACCTTTTAAATGTCTCCACACAACCCATGCTGAACCAAACCCATCCAAACAATTATTATGATACACTACATAATCTATTTGGTCAAGATCAAAATTAATATTTTTTATTTTATCATAGATTTTTTTTCCATCCATCTTATTATTTTATTATTTAAGTTTCTTATTGATTTTATTATTCTTGTTAGAAATAATTTTGGTGAACATAAAAAATTAAAAATAAAATACATAAATATTAATAATAATATATCTATATCTAAATCTAAATGTTATCTAATATGAATTTATTCAAATCTTATAAGGAAAATTGTAGGAATATCAAAGAACCTATTAAAATTATGGTTGTGGGTGATAAATTTGTTGGAAAAACAACTTTAATAAATAACTTACACAATATGGTATGTGTAAAAGATAAATTAAATTTAGAATATTCTGAAGTTATAGGTACTGATACCTTTAGTACCATTTCATATTTATATTTTGATAATACAGATATAGTTTTGTTAGTGTTTGATATAATGAATGCTGATAGTTTTAGATATGTAATAAATGAATGGTATAAAAATATAATGAAATATAATAAAAATACTAGAGAGATTGGGTTTTTTTTAATTGCCAATAAATCTGATTTAATTGTTAGTGAAATAGATAAATTAAGACCGAATGACCCCAAAGATTATGCCATGGAAAACCATATTTCTTTTTATCTAATAAATCATAATGATAAAGAAAATTATAATATATTGAAAACAGATATTATTGATAAAAGCTTAAATATAATAAAAAAAAATATTAAAAAAAATGGAAATGGAAATGATATTGATAATTCTACAAATAAAAACCAGTTAGAAAGTTTATTCAATGAAATTTATGGTAATAAATGGAAAACTGATAAAGATACTCTAGATATTTACTATAACATATTGAATACAAATCAAAATACTAATTCATTTACAAATTTATATGGTGAGTCTTTTTATAATATTTATAATAATTCAGTAAACAATTGTATAATTTTATAATTTTATAATTTTTTATAAAATAACTTAAAAAAATTTAATAAAATAAAAAATATAATAAAAAAATTTGTGTAGTATAAATATTTATGTTAATTGCCATTCTAGGTAAAAAGAAATCAGGTAAAGATACTGTTGCCAATTATTTAATAGAAAAATATGGTTTTATCAAATATAGTTTTGCTGATCCTCTCAAGAAAGGTCTTCAGTTTTTTTTTAATTTAACGGATGACCAACTTTATAATCAAGATTTAAAAGAAGTAATAGATACAAGATGGGGTGTATCACCTAGAAAACTATTTCAAGTTTTTGGGACAGATATTTTTCAAAATTCAATCAGAGATTTTTTACCAGAATTAAAAATTAATAATGACCCTAAAAATCATTGGGTTAATTTATTTAAAGAATGGTATTTATCTGAATTAAAAAAGAACCCTAATATTAAAATTGTTATTTCTGATGCGAGATTTTTACATGAAATAAATATGATTAATGAATTAGGTGGTATTGTATATAAAATAATTCGACCTTCATTAGAATATAGTGAAAAATATAGTGAAAAATATAGTGAAAAATTTAAAGAACAAATTAATGGTAATAATTATTCATCACATCAATCAGAAATGGAAATAGAAAGCATACCAAATGATATGATTACGCATATTTTGATAAATGATAATTCTTTAGATGAATTGTACAAGCAAATACATTTTTTAATTTATATGAAAATAAATTTTGAAAAATAAAAGTTTTTTGTTAAGATAAAGTAAGTAGACTAAAATATTAAAATAATATAATATATATATAATAAATGTCTAACAATACTAGTACTATATGTAATTGTACAGGAATTGATTATCAAGGTTGTCTAAAATTACCAAATGGATTATTTACTTGTACAAAAAAAGATGGTTCAATAGATGATTCAAGAACTTGTTTAGGCGAAAAAAAAATTGGTGATGATGGGGTTGAAGGTTGGACAAAAGCCTGTGATAAGTTAACTTTTAGTGATTTAAAAGATAGACTTACTAATTGGTGTACTAAATTATATCAAGATGGTGTATATGATTATAATCAGTATCAAGATTGTTTACAAAATTTAGAAACTGGTACTGTTAGTTATTACAAAGATGATCCTGAAAAAAATGTTGATGATAATAAAGATCCAAAACGTGTATATGGTTATTATCCAAAAGGTAGAGAATCTATTGAAAATATTAATCCTAATAAACCAGTAATAAAAGATGATTTTCAAAGAATGACCATTTATAGTTTAAGAGATAAAGGATACTTAGCGACAAATAAAACAGGTAAAATAAGAATTGTGTCCGATTCAGATATAAGAGAAGAAATGGAATGGCAATTAGTTGGTCTTGGTGGTGATAAAGTTTATGGTATTCGTTCAGCTCATTATGGTAAATTTTTAATAGGTAACGATAAAGGTAATGTTCAAGTTGTTAGTGAAAATATTTCACCATGGTCTCAATGGAAATTAATTAAATATAATAATGCTTTTGCTTTTCAATCAGTTTCACATAATAAATATTTAACTTTTGATGGTGAAAAGGCATTTATGAAAGAAGGTTGGTCTGATAATAATTTATGGATAATAAAAGAAAAAATAGAACCTAATGGCTTAGGGTCTTTTGATAATTCAGAATTAACCCTTAAAAAAGATGAATTATTACAATCGATGAATAATAATTATCGTAAAGCAGTTGATAATCTTTTTTTAAGAGATTACTACAAAAATAAAGTTCCTGTAGTAAGATTTTTAAGAGATCAACAAAAAAGATATTTAACAAATATTTCAATTGTTAGAGAAAAAGAATTAAATGCTAGAAAAGGGGTTCTAGTGAAAGATATTTCTGTTTTAATAAAAAGACTAAATTACAATAAGCAATACAAAATTCAGGAATATGAAGCAATGGTAAGAAAAAATGAATCTGAATGTAAAATGAGTGAATATTGTTTAGATAAAGCTGTTGAATTAAATGGTACATCAAATTCGACTTTCGGTATTCCCGGTTCTTTTTTGGGTTTTGCTTCTTTTTCTTCAATTGGTCGTAGAAATAGAAATAAAGCAATTATGAATGAACAACAAAAATGTAATTGGACAAATACACAAACATATAAAATAATATCTAATACATTTGAAGTTCCATCACCTGAATATTGTAAAAAATTACAAGAAAATGAAGACACAATAAGAGATGCTTTATCCTCGAATAGAGAAGAAATTTTAAAATTAATTGATGAAAAAAATGCCATGATTAAAGATATTAATTACCAAATGGTTGAATTACAATTATTTAGAAATGAAATAAATGATTCATTTTCAATATTAAATGAAACTGAAAAAAAAGAATTATTATTATTATCAGATAATGAAGAAAAAAATAGAATCAAAAATATGGATTCATATAGAAAGTATTCTAAAGATATTAATTCTTTTATTTCTTATTTGTCTACATCAAATAAAGAACTTGAAAGACAAATTAGCAATTCATCAAAAGATATTGATGTTAAACTTCAAATAAATAATAAATTAGAGCAAGAGATTGACTATAATAAAAAATCAACTCTTTCTGAAGAAGATTCTGAAATAATTGATGTAAATCAAAAATTAATTACTTCCCAAGTATCGTCAATTAAAACAACTTTTTATTTAGAATTAGGTGTAATTATTATTTCAATCTTAGTTATTTTATATATTGGATATAGAACATATCATAAATTTATGGATTAACAACTTAGATAATGGTTCTTCTAAATTATACTTAATTGATTATTTTCTTTTTCATTTTCATTTCCATTTTTATGTATTAAAGATGTTGTTATTATTTTTAATAAATCAACCTCTTTTTTTAATAATTCATTCTGTTCTTTAATTATACCGAATTCTTTATCAGTAATCATTAAAGGAATCATTTCAAAAGCTTCTACTTCTGATATAGGTTTTTTAGAAACAGGAACAATCATATAATGACCAGCTGAATAAACCCCATATACTGTTGTTTTTGTTGCCCACCAGATAACATTTGTTGTAAAATCAAGTGTTCTAAAAACTACCCAATTAACAATAGCACCAAATACCATTTAATTTATAAAAATATTTATTAGATATTCTTACTTTAGTTATAGCAAAAAATATTCTTAAATAAAAAATAAAAAATAAAAAATAAAAAAATATTATTATAAAATTTCAAAAATTATATTAGATTTAATTTTATTTAATTTTATTTAATTTTATTTGTTTTTATTTGATTATCAACTAATTAACCATCATTTGGTGATCAATTTTAATTTTTTTGGTTTTACCATTTTCAGAATTGTATTTCATAAATTTCTTTTGATTCTTTGTTTCCGTATCAATATCAATTGTGATTTGTTTTTTTTGTTTAGGTTCAATACTATTATCCTCATCAACATCCATTTCATTTACACTTTCAGTATTCGACTTATTTTTATTATAAATGTATTTAATCGTGTTTGATGTAAAACATTTACCACGGTTACGAAGCCCCATACTATTCAGCTTATCAGCGATTTGTGTAAGATTCTTTTTACCCATGTTCGATGTTTTGTAACCAACTTTACTAATCATCTCAATTACTTTTTGTTCATTAGTATTTTTAATCAACTTGCGCAAAGTTCCTTCACGAATAATCTTAAATCCGAAAGGTGCTTTGCTACCAATGTATCCACCCTTACTACGAATATTCTGAATCGAAGCTTTAAGTTTCATCGATTTAATATCTGATTCAAGCTGAGCACATGAGATAGTTGTTCGAACACAATGACGAGAAGCAGGAGTATCATAATTCATACCATCTAGAACAGAATAAATCCGAACATTTCGTTGAGCTAGATTTTCAAGAATCTGAAGACCACCAAGAGTATTACGAGCAAAACGAGACAAATCCAGAACTAGAAGGGTTTCGTTAGGTTTAATATTACGTACAATGGTTTGAAGACCTTGAAGTTTTTCAGGATTACGAGCCGAAACACCATCATCCATTTCAATCGAACTAACCAGCAGATTATTTTCAATGCAATACTTCAACAAAATTTCCTTTTGGGATTCTAGACTGAAATTACCAGCAGGAAATGCCGAAAAATAAGCTTGATAAGAAGTGAATGTGTTATTACATTGAGAATGATAATCAGTCTGTTGGTTCTCAGTCTGTGTTTGCGTCTGTGTACTTGTGTTATTTGTAGTTGATTTCTTAAAAAGAGAAGAAGTCTTAGAAGGGTCACTTACACGAAGATAAAGATGAGCAGAACGAAGTGGTTGATTTTGCTGAGAATTTTTATTCTGAAGATTAATATTATGTTGTTGAACTTCTTTGTTTAGAAGAAAGTTACGAATAAGTGTAGGGTTGATATTTTCACTGGGTTCCCAACTAGATTCAAATTCTGGATTATCCCATTTAACAAGATATTCAGTTTGACCATTTGGTAGAACACGTGAATCAAGTAGTTCATCTACAAGATAACAATCTTCTTCACCTAGAACAGGAGTAGGATTACTAATCGAATTATGATTCATAATTTGTTCGAGTTCATCAACGTTATCTTCAATTTGTTGTTGTTGATTTTGTTGTTGGTTTTGATTTTGATTATTATTATTATTATTGAAATCAAAGATACTGTTAATAATGTTATTGAGTTGTTGAGAGAATGACATTTTATTGTATGTTAATTTAGCGAATAAGCTTTTCAAGTTTTTAACAATTCATACCTGTCTAATGTAGTCAAATCAATTTTTTTTTTATTCATATGTAGTAAAAAAATATTTACTAAATCTAAATAGATGATAATATTTTAACTTCTTTTTCTATTTTTTTATGTATGCTGATTAATAATGCTTCTAAACCATCAATATCATCTTTAATATCATCTTCATTAGTCGAAACTTTCATTTTTTGAAAAAATCTAAGAACTATTTCTTTATCATCTTCAGTCCATATTGCTTTCAAAATATCATGAATCTTTAATTCATGTTCTTCATTAGTCATATTATTAAAATTAGTAGATTCATCAACCGGTTTATCTTTATCTTTATCTTTATCTTTATCTTTCTCTTTATCTCTTTCCTTTTCTCTATCTTTTCTATTTTTAATTTTATCTTTTTCTTTATTAATTTCATTGATTACTCTTCGGTTGAAACCAGATAAAATATCAATGTAAGATTGAACAGCATCAGCTTTCCCAGTATTTCCATATGTTTTTTTTAATTTTTCTAAACCATTAATTGCCAATTCAAATAAATATTTAAGTTTTGGTTCATCATAATACCAAGCAACTGCTTTATGTAATGATTTATTAAGATCACGTAAATCATTATAACTATCTCCTAAATATTTTCTAATAGCAAATTGATATATTGTATTTTCACTATAATGTATATAATTAGAATCAATACTTAATT
>JACCDO011757738.1_pt1 | contig 27160 bp, 25 predicted proteins | sample 7446101 | NCBI WGS metagenome assembly JACCDO01 (sample SAMN15323440, study PRJNA562643) | freshwater metagenome | isolation source: river surface water | place: USA:Blue River Watershed | collected 2017-08-16 | reverse complement strand
ATCAATGTATTCGATCGATAGAAGACTTTTAGCTTCTAGGTTATATGATATTTTCAACAGTTTAAGAAAAGTTGGTTATATTCTTCAGGTTAGTCATATGTCTGTTAAAAGATGGATTCATAATCCTGATAGGAAAAAGTATACAAGAGTATCTGTTACAAAAACATCCATTGTGATAGAGACTATAAAAACAACTATACAAAATGATCCATTTGTTTCACTTTTCAAATTAAGATCCATTATCAAAGATGTATTTGGTTTCTTTGTCTCTAAAGAGTTAATTCGTATAGCAATAAAAAAAACTAGGGTTGACAAAGAAAAAAGCCCGTTTTTTCTCACAGCCTAAAAATCTATCTGAAAAGATAGAACAATTTATTTTTGCAAGAGATGAATATATTAAACAAGGTCGTCAGTTTGTTTCTTTAGATGAAACTTCCTTCGGAAGAAATTCAAAGTCAGCTTTTGGATATTGTAGAAAAGGAACTCCTCTACGGATCGTTAAAAATTCATCACGTCCGAATGTTAATATATCATCTCTTGTTGTCATATCTAATTCTACTATTATTAAACATCAAGAGATCAAAGGATCATATAATTCAGAAAAATGTGCCTGCTTTATAGAATCTTTGAATTGTTCTAAAGGAACTGTTATTTTATTGGATAATGTATCTTTTCATCACTCAAAAATTGTTTCAAATGTAGCATCTGCGAAAGAATATACTTTACTTTTCACGCCACCTTATTCACCGTGGTTTAATCCTATAGAAGGTATATTTTCGATTGTCAAAAGACATTTTTATAAAGGAAATAGTATTGAAAATTCATTCGATATTGTTACTTCTAATCATTGCAAAGCGTTTTTCCAAGAATCTTTTTCATTGAAAAATTGATTTAAACATAGTATTGATATACTAAACTATGGAAGCATGTGAAAAAGAAAAAGTGAAGAAGAGACAAGATAGATCTGATAAACTCAAAGCAAACAAAGAATTAGATCAAACAGTAGTTAAATGTTCTTTGAAAGGATTACTTGAAAAGAAACAGAATGTCAAGGATTTGATTGATGCGATAGAAAAACGCGTCAAAGAATGTTCTCATAGGACACAACTCGCTAGTGTTGCTTTGAATATGTTTGTTCGGGATAAAGTTGATGGAGTACCTGATATTGAACTGAATAATGTTTCGTTCCCTGATTTTTGGGATCAAACCTTTATTCGTCAATTGCTACTAGGAACACATCATTGTAGTAAACCAATTCAAGATATTCAATTACTCTATTCAAAGTATCCTCATTTGTTGTCCACTTTATCAAGAAGTAAAGGAGATTGTCAGATCTATACATTTGCAGCAACAAAACTAGGTGTCAATATAAGAAATCATCTTATTATGAATTTTCCAAAGGTGATAAATAGATATATTAAATATGCTTCGGGTCTCGATAATAGTAAAGATGAACATATTATTGCATTATACAAATCTCACGGTTGGTCAATGACAAAAATAAAGAAAGAAATTGTATTGAAACCAGAATCAAAAGAGAAGATTGATAATGTCGTATCATTAATTAGATCTGTTCTTGATATTGATGAAGGAAAGTATATCACTGAAGCATGGATGAAAGGACATCTTTCTAATATTCTTAAATTCTTTATATTTGCGAATCGTCAATTTGAAGAACAAGGAATGAAGTTGATCAATATATTGCCTATTTGTAAAACAAGAACTCATTTCATAACATTGGATAATACAGGAATGTTAGGACTTCTCAAAGATATTCATTTTGTTAATTCGGAAGCGAAAGATATGACAATGGATCTTTGGAATAGTGTAATAAACACGGATAAAGTAAAAGGGCGCCTTTGTACATTCACGGGAACTATAGATACAGATGGTGTAGTCGTGAATGTTCACTTCAAAAGGAAAAAAAGATATATTAAGGAAAAACAAGAAGAAACTAAAGAAGAAAAAATAGCAAGAGAAAAAGCAGAATTCAATAAAACAATTCTTAATAAAAGAATTTTAGCATGTGATCCTGGAAGAAGTAATATATTGTATATCGTTGAGAAAAGACAAGACAATACATTCAAGAGATATAAATTGACTCGTTGTCAATACTATAAAGAGTCAGGGATTAATGATGCTAATAAAAAAACAAACCAATGGTTACAACCCATTCAATCATATTTAGATATTTTATCTTCAAAAAGTCCAAAAAGCGTAAATCTTCACACTTTTCAAGATTATGTCAATACGATGTTACAAGTTGCAGATACTCTTTGGAATGAGTATATGAAAAAGAGATGGAGAGAACAGAATCTTAGACTATATGGAGGAAAGAAAAGAGTCTTTGCTAATTTTATCAATAAACTGAAACCCGATGAAAATACGGTTCTTGCTTATGGATCTGCAAAGTTTGCTCCAGGCAGTAAAGGAGAGATCTCCGTTCCAGTGAGTCAAGCTTTCAAAGAATGTAGTTATCGGATGAAAACTATACTCGTGGATGAATATAGAACAACAATGGTTCATTGGAAAGATGATACAATTTTGAAAAAAGTAGGAAAAATGGTGACAAAGGAAGGTAAACAAGTGACGAAACAAATCAGAGGCTTGCTATGGTGTGGGCTTGACCCCGTTACAACCATTAATCAAGGCAAGTTTGTGAATCGTGACTTGAATGCTGCGATCAATATTTATCGTTGTGCTGTTTCTTTTGAACGCCCTGATTCTATGAACAGATCTTCGCAAAAAGAATCACTTTCAAAGGTACAAACAAAGATTATATTGTAGCGCTAAAAAAGAAGATGGTGAATAAACACTATCCTGGGATCTAATATCCATACACGACGCTGTTGTTATAGTTATTTTAAACTGTAACATTATTTATTTTGCGGAGTGTATAAGCAATAATGATTTACTTTTCTTTCAATGTCTGACAAACGTCCCATCTCATAGTGAAATAGAGGATAATGTAAATAAGACCAAAAATATATGCGAAAATGGAGAATATAATTCTGAATCCTATGTGATAATCGAGTTTACTGTTGCATTTCCAACTTAGATAAGCAGCAAATACACCAATAAGGATACCAATTAAAATACTAAATATAACCCATGTAATATATCCCCAACTAATAGGGACATCATTATATAGTTTTTCAGATTTATAATCACTCGAAGACGGAAATGCAATCGAATCGATTTGTTGAAAGTTCTCTTTTTTCCTTTCGGAATTTAAGAATTTTTCAACGAGTTTACCACTTTTAATACTTAAAGAAAGCGCATCCATTGAATGTTTTATATATAATATGTATACATAAAAATTATTTGCTTTGGATAATAGTATTAAAGAAATTCAGTGTATCTTGTGGTAAATGATAGTTCCATACTTTGTGGAATCCTATTGACTTCATATTTAATATTTCTTCGGAAGCAAAATAGGAAGCTATTGTGCTATCTGGAATATTGCTTTTAATTTTTCTAAGATGTTTGACGAAATACACATCTTCTGGAACGTTGACACAGTTAAAGAAGAAGAGTTCATCTTTTTCTTTTTCATATTTTCTAGTAATTTCAAGCATCTTATCGATACTTCTTAATGAGAGTCCGCCATTACCGACTAGTTCTGGACATATCTGTTTGAGTTCTTCATTCATGGGTCCATTGATCCAGGGTGCTCCAACATAGTCATAGTTAATGAAATTGAATAATCCGTGTCTTATTATGACGCCATCATCTTGAATAATGACACATTTATCATATGTTTGAATTGATTCCCAGAAACGACTGTTCATTAAAAGCATATTATAGTTATCTATATGAAAAGGTTCATTATTTAATTCAGGATATTCAACAATATTTGCAAAATATCCTATGTGCTTTTCATAAAACGGTTTAGCCTTTTTGCTCGTATAAACGAAACATTGAAATCCACTATTATTTATCAGAGAAAACATTGCTGAAATAACAGACAGTACATTTGGTCGATTATCGATAAGAACGACACAATTAATGACATTGTGGTGTTTATGCAAGTTTTGTATTTCGATAAAATGTTTATAAAAGTATGCATAAATGAATTTTACGTATATAAGGATTCCGTATTTGTGATTTTGAGTTCTAATAGGACACGGATTCTCGATGTATAATTTCCAAATTTGACTCACGAAATCCTCTGTTGACAAAAAGGATAGGAGTTTAATATTTTTATATATAGTTTTGATATAAGTTATATCATTGATGACTTTTATCATTTCTTGAATAGATTTAAATACGATTCCTAGATCAACAAAATGTTTAGAGTTATTTGAAGTTTCCAAAATGAAAGGAACAATTTTCCGAGTCAAGTACTTTCTCATAGTTTTATCTGATATCGTCTCACTCAAATCGATGACAATATTTGCATCTTTCAAGTTAGTAACTCGTATGACGTTTTTGGGTAATAAATCAGATATATTGTTATTTTTATTTATATTTTCAATAATAAAATATTTTATATGATCAAAGTCGATTTCCTTATGACATTGATCTATCTGAAATACCATATATTGTTGTGGATCAAATTTATCATAAATGACTTTGTCATATAGATGAACGAATTCATTACTATTTTCAACATTTTCATCTGTATCGATATAATAATGAAAAGCTTTATCAATACTCAAAGACGTTGGTTTAAAGTATGGGTTTATATGTTGTGATATATTGAGGTGAAATGCTGATATAGATGGTAACATTTCCATTATATCCTTTGAAATATCATAAAAATCAAAGATTGTATTAATCCCTTTTCGTTTATGACATTTAATCACATATTTCGTTGGAAATTGTCTTGATATACAATCAATCGTATCTTTATTGATATCATCATTGTCAATATATACAAGGGTATTTCCAAAAAGTTTCGCCATAAAATGGTGATCTTTATATAGAAAATATTGAGTTAATTCCTTTTGTGTGATGAATCTTATATCTAAATAATCAAGTTCTAAATTAGTCAAACATTTTCCAAAAGGACTAATATATGTACCGTTTTTTACTAATTCTTTTATTGACTTATTAAAGTGCTCGTAAAAGGAAGAAATGAGTTCGTGGGTTTTTTTGAGGATATTGGAATCCTTGTTAAACTCGTATGAAGTAGGGGCATTGAATCTATATTTCAATTTATCTAAAATAATTTTTTCTTTAAGTGCTTCATTATTCTTGAATTGTTGACAGAATGAAACCACTTTGTTAAATAATTGTTGAATATTTATCGAGTTTACCACTCCAATTTTCAAAATAAAATTCTTATTCAAAAATGTCTCAAAGATTTTCTGGGGATCGTTATTTAATTTTTCATTTTTAACAAATTCTTGAAAGTCTAATTGGGTTGGAAACGTCTTAAAGATAGAGTTCCAAATATATGTATATATGATATTTATTTCTAATTTATGGTGATTAAGAAGAGAATTTATATTAACATTCTTATCAACAACAAAACTATTTATATCATCTTGTGATATAACTTGATCAAACAAATGAAAAAGGAGTTCATTCAAATAAGAATGTGATTCCATCATATACTAATGATGTTATTATAAAACATTTTAAAAGAACGAGTGATTTTTAGTTTTGTTTATCACGCATTATTTTTAAAAAAAGCGTATATTTGAATGACAACTAAAATCAAGACGAATATGAAAAACGAGACATGGTGCATGTGTTCTTTAATTTGCGAAATGTCTGATTTTGTATTGTTTTCTTCTGTTTTTTCTGTTCCTGTATTTTTGTTAATAGTTGAATAAGAAGAAAAGAAGACGAGTAACAAAATTGGAATTAACACAAATATGAAAATGTTCATCATTGTAGATTTTGATGAGCCAAAAATCATTTTGATTAACTCATCATGTAAAAGTTTCATCAATAAACCATCTTCTCCTAATAATCCTTGAGAACTACTTGTTATTAAATTAGCCAAATAAAGTGTAAATATAATAATACAGGCTATCAGAAGTAGAAATACTAAAAGATTGGCTATACTTTTTAAAATGATAATGTACCAAGATGATATATAGAGACCCGTATATGCCTTTCTTCTATATTCAAGATCTTGTATAAAATTCTCTTTAGTGAGCGAGTGTGTACTGATGATAGCTAATAAATTTGTTAAAAACACAAGAATAAATGAGATACATAAATAAATGATATTCAAAACCTCCTTTTTCATTTTTACTATTAAAGTATATATAAAAATATTTATTTCATCAAATATAGTATATCAAACTTCAAGGATCATTTTTTGGACAGCTATCTTGAACAGCTTTCTTCTATATCTGTCTTTTTACACATGTAATGTAAAATTAATTTCAAAATTAATGGAGTAAATAGCTTCAGACCAAGAAAATCAGAAAATATTTTAAATATACTTAACAGTGTTACTATACAAATGAATATTAAGAATATGAATTTTTTCTTCAACAATTTGAAGTTAACATATCGTATGAGAAATTGGCTTGACAATATACTATAAAAAATTATGGAAAATAGGAATATTGAGAAGATTGCGAGTTTTAAAAAAAAACTATACTTATTAAAAAATTCGAGATAATTCAGCTGAAACAATATAAATAAAAACATGATAAAAAAGATGAGTATACATGAATATGTGACTAAAAACTTTATCGGAGTGGGTTTATCAATTTGTCCATCTTCTTCATTCATATAATTTGTATATGATATATATTCAAAGAATTGATTAACAATAGAGGTATACACTAAAATAATCAAATATAATATTAATGGTGAAATCAGAAAATAAACTATTGAGTCAGAGTATTCTTTTAAATGTATTCTTTCTCTTGCGAGGAAGAAAATAACGCAGCAAATTCCAAAAAGCAGTGTTATAAAGAATGTAAAAACAGCTAATAACTTACGATAACTCTGAGCAGCTGACTTTGAAATTTCATTGCCATTTGAATCTGTTATTTTATACTTTTGCGTTTCTGGATCTATATTTTCTGGATTAAACATTTCTGGATTGTATAATTTACCCTTTTCAATAATTATAAGTGCTAGATAGATACAAATTGTAAAAATGACAAAGATAGGAATAACCTTTTGTGAGAAGAAGTATATTGGTTTCAAATCAATTATATATGTTTTTATGCTTTCAAGAATTATAGCTAATAATTGAACTTTATGTTTCTTTATAATTTGTTTTATATTATCATCATTTGGATTAAATATTCTCATTATTTTTAATAAAGATCCACCACAATCCTGACCTTCTTTGAATGGGTTTAGCTCTTCTAAATTGTTTTTAAAATATTCTTTTATTTTGTCTAATTCGTCTTTTGTTTTATCAAGTATTGTTCCTGTTTCTGCTCCTGCTTCTATCATATTTATTCTTTATATTTTGATATTATATATTTGTTATTGGTATTTGACATCCTCGAAACAGAAAATATATAAACAAATATTGATATAAACCCAATAATGAGTAGAGCTCCAGTCGAAATATATATCGATGAGAGGGAACAGAAACTAAAAGATATTTTAGCAAACATTCCTCGAAAGATGCTCGAAATAGGGGATGTTCAAATAGGAAACTTTATCGTATTCGAAAGAAAAACCCTTCAGGATTTGGCGTCGAGTATTAAAGATGGTAGATATTTGAATCAAAAAAACATGTTATTGTCGCACAAGGATAAATTTCAAAGGATTGCATATATAATTGAGGGTATTCATGATTGGACGAGCGAAGGTTTTAAAAGGGCTTATTTCAATGGTATACCTGGAACGACTATAGTATCGTGTGTCATTAACATGATAATGCGTGATGGAATTCATGTGATTTTCTCAAAGAGCTTGTTGGAAACAGCGATGATCATTAATGAATTCTATGTTCGAATTAATTCTGATCCAGAAAAATATATATTTAATAACACAGCATCTGATACATCTGGTAATGATGTCGTGATCGTTAAAAATAAGAAACTATCTGCATATATGAGGATCTTATGTCAGATCCCTGGAGTATCGACTAAAACAGCTGAAAAGATCTCAAATATATATCCATCGATTCAGATTCTAATGAAAACATTATCTCCTTTAACTATGGATGAAAGAAAAAACAAACTCCTAAGTGAAAAGATACAAAAAAATGTTGTCGAAGAGATTCTCAATATCTTTTTTGCAGCCTGAATTTCTCTTTTGTTATCTGTAATATCTCGGCTTTTAAGAAATGTTCCATCATATACGCATTATGACTTCTCCATTGATTAGGGGATCCTACAATTTTATCCTTCAAGGTTCTCTTATTATTTTTGTTGACATGGATTGGTTCTAACCAATCAATATACTTTTCTTTATTTGGTGTTAGCTTGTTGCATTTCAATGCAACATCGTTCGTAAACATAAGATGTCGTAATTTCACATTTTTGGGTTCGTATGTGTATATACTACCAAAAGTAAGGAATGCAATATTTGAATGGTCTTTATTATTCTTCGGATCATCATATATTTCTGCTATTGTTGAAACTACCGCCCCACCATAACTTGCACCACATAATACAATATTATAATCCTTATTTTTCTCGAGTATGTCAAGTACGTTTTGAATGAATTTATTTGTTTTACCAGGTTTCATGAAACAAACTGTTTTTGCTATCGTTAATATTGTACTTTTCAAATCGGTGTTACATAACGCTTGTCCGTCAAAATTTAAATCTCTCAGTAAATCATCGCCGATATAAATATTTTTTTCATTACAACCAAATCCAAAAACAAAAAAAACTTTCAAAGGTTTAAGAGGTGTAAGAGATCTAGGAGGTCTAGGAGGTCTAGTAGGTCTTTCCTTTATAGAATTATCTTTAACCTTATTTTTACCAGTACATATATTCTCTATTTGCTTGTACAATTTTCCGTCTTTGGATATTTTTCTTTTCGTGACTGGATTAACATTTGGATTTTTGTTAAACTCATCACATAACTCCTTCGATAATTTGAGTTCTGGCATCTCACATAATTTATATTAACAAAATTTATTGATTTATGATTGGTGACCTGGAACTAGACCTGGAACTAGACCTGGAACTAGACCTGGGAGACTTATCAATAATCCAATGTCGTTGAAGAAATATAGCTTTATCTTTCATTGAAATGCTATCTAAAAGATCCATAAAGACCGACATTTTCATTACATTTGGAATAGGTTTTTTAATTTTGAGATGTTTGAATTCTTCGAAAAAGCCCTTGATTGATTTCGGATCATTGCTCCATGAATAAAAAAACATGGAATAGAAAACCATGATAGATAATATCTTGTTATAGTTAATGGCTTCGAAGACATCACTATAATCGGTATCTAATGTAAATTTCAGACAATTTGTTTCTGTATCTACAATCTTATTAGAATAGAATCTTTCTATTTCTTCTTTATTTTTTGCTAAATCACTTAAAAGAACAATTGCTGTGGTCATTGTTAAATGGTTATAAGGTTGAGTAATAACTGTGAAATAGGGTTCGTAAACCAAATATTTACATAAATATAATAAGGCTGAATTTAAACTATCATAGGCAGTTTGTTTTTTAAATGTTTCGATGTCTATGCTCGTATTTACTGATAGGTTTTCACTTAATTCATTAAATATATCGATCAGTTTATCGTTATGTGTCTTGACGTTTTTGATATACTTGATGAACTGTTTTTCGAATTCTGGTTTATTGATATATTGTTCAACTCTCACTCGATCGACATTCAAATTATCCTTTACAGCAAGCATTTTATGCCAGTCATTGTTGAGAATTTTGACAACGACTTGTGATGATCTAATCGGTGAATGTAAATTCACATTGACATTTGCATGCTGGTGGTAAAAAACGTTCAATACTGCTGCTATTTGATCCGGATTGTTTTTCTTGAATCCTTTGATTTCACCAGAATAATGACTTTCAATACTGCCTTGGGTTTTTGATAATATATGGAAAAGCAACTTTGTAGCTTCGATTTTATCCATGACACCTCCGGGCTCTAATAATAATTCTCCTATCTTTAAAAATATCTTGTAATATACATTTCCGATTTGAGACTTGATCATTTTTTTGATATCTGAAATATCGTCTTCTAAAATGTTCGTATTATTCCATGATATCTTAGAACTCATCAATTTCAATAATTTGTAAACATTTTCGTTATGATTCTCCATATCGTAACTTGATTTATATGCAGTATGATCACGTGCATATAATAAATCGTTATATGTCTCATAAATATCGTCTTTGGGTGGATTTTTTATTTTTTGTATATCTTTTTGGGACAGAGAAGCAAAAATAGGATTATTTGGGGTTTTCTCTAATTCCTTCAAAAGATTTTTGGCTGCATCACCTGTACAAATTATATATGTATTAGTTATTGGATTGAATATCTCTAAAGGACTCCATTTTTTATGAATCGGACTCGACATATTTATATAGTATGTTGATACAAAAAAGTAAAGAACCCTACTTGATACTAACAATTATTCCGTTTGAAGTTTGAACATATCCATTTATACCGATTTCGGCATGATGAATATTTTGATGACACTTTTCACAAACTGGTATCAAGTTGCTTTTTCTATTCTTGTGAATCCCATTTTTACCAATAAATCCATTCTCATCAGAAGTACATTGTTGACGTATATGATGAACTTCTACAGCTTTTTCATGGCAAATCATACAATCATCTACAAAAACCTTTGCATTGTACCGTGATTTCTTTTTTCTTACAATATCTTTTTCTTTATCAGATAGTTCATATCGAAACAAGTTTGCTTGTTTAATAAAATCTTGGTCAAGATCCAACGCTCGACAAACTTCGAGGCCATATAATGTACTTCCTTGGCCTGCTTTGAGTTTTCGATCAAATATGAGTTTATTATCTATCTCGTCAAAAATAACACTCAAATGACACACATAAAGTTTAGTCATTTCTTTGATTTTCTGTAATTTCGTAAGGTCGTGAAGATGTGTCGCAAAAACAAATGAAGCATTTCGATCATATAATTGAACTAATCCTGCACCTACTATCGAAATAGCAGAAATCGATTCGGTCCCACTCGCGAGTTCATCACCAATAACTAGACTATTCTCATTAGCCCTTTTTAATATATTGCGCAATTCAGATATCTCGACTGCAAACGTCGATTTACCTTTGAATAAATCGTCTCCTGAGGGTATCCGTGTGAAGATATCTCTATAAGGACGGTATTCAAACTTTGAACACGGAACAAACATTCCTGACTGTGCCAAAATAATTGAAATTCCGATCGATTTCATATAAGAAGATTTACCTACCATATTGGTTCCATATAAAAGCAATCCCAAAACATCTTCCGTTCCTATTTTGACATCATTCGCTATATAATCTGTTTCGGTAGAAATAAGTTCTATAATAGGGTGTCTAATGTCTGAGCAAATAACAAATGATTTTGATGAATCGGTGTTTATAATCGGCTTTGTATAATTATATTTGATGGCATTTCGAGCACATGTGGAAAAGAAATCGATTCTACTTATACATTCAATAATTTTGAATAAATCGGAATGAAACCTCTCGGAGAATTTATCTTCGAACTCGTTGAATGATTTCAATAACTGATGTTTAATCGTGTTCCTTAATGATTCTAATATTTGTGATTCTTCTTTGAAAGCAAATATCTTATAAGATGAACCTATTGAAGATTTTGAAACATTATTCGAATCAAATCTAAACTCCTTGGCATTTTCTTTGTGAAAGAAATCATTCAATGACTTCTTGGATTCATTATATCTCTTTTGAGTTATGAGCAAGAAATACCCTTCTGATTGAGAAAAATCCAATTTGAAAAAATCATTCTTAAGAATACTGTTCATTTTTTCCACAATATTTCTCATGTACGTCATATTCTTGTTAATTTCTTCTTGAATATCATCGATCACTTCGAATTGACCTTTCACAAAGAAACTCTCGCCTAGATTATCCAAATTGTACTTTCGAATTTCTTGAATATCGAATGTATTCTCAATCAATTCAATTATATTTTCAACATCATCAAATAAAGATAGCTCATCTGTCTCTGATAATACATCAAGAACAACTTTCATCGATGCATAGAAATCGTAGAGCTCGCATGGATTTATCGTTTTGATGCAAATCTTTCTATAAAGACGTTCAATATCTAATACTTCCTTCAGAAGGTCTCTTAATCTCATATATTTATTATCCTTCATCATAGTTTCTATTGATGAATACCTTGTAATTAATTCGTCTTTATCAGTTATCGGATTGAGAAGCATATTTTTGAAATATCTCTTACCCATAGAGGTTGAACATTTGTTCAAGATAGATAACAACGATTTATTATTATCATTCGAAACAATATTCAAATGACGCAAACAATTATAATGAAGAGTCAAATTCGAATCTGAAGATATGATAATAGGTTTCTTTATCTTTCGAATGATATTCTCATTATGTTTGAAACAAAATTGCAATAAGAATACGAATGATTCCATAGCAGCACACATACATTCCAAATTAAGATATTCAACGACAGATAAAAGACCATGATCAGGAAATACCTTTTTCAGGACTGTTTGGTAGTAGTCAATATTTGACTCGACGATATCAAATCTCTTATGAACACATTTATCTGACAATTCCAAGTATTTAAAGAAATCTTCACCTGGATCTTCACCCATGACAACAATTTCTCTTGGCTTTTCAGCCGTGAGAATTCTAAATAATTCATCGATTGCAAAGTAATAGTCGTTTGCTTTCGAAGAAAATTCAGATACTTTAGAAGTTCCAGTGGTCAAGTCGATTATCGATACACCAATAAGCATTATTTTCTTTTTCGAATAAAAGTCTTTCGAAAATGAGACATTTACACACATCATATTATTATTCTCGTAATTGATTATATTATCAAGATGAGTCCCAGGACTTATAATAGATGTAACAGCTCTTTTAGGTTTTGGAGGATCTGAAATTTGATCTACGATCACAACCGTGTAATTATTATTGACTAATATATTCACGAATTTGTATAAAGCATGAAAAGGAAAACCTGCCATCAATGTATTTGATCTATTGACTTCCAAGATTGATTTGTTCTTTCGACTCATCTGAATATTCAATAAATTACAAATAGATTTCATGTCTATTAAACCGTCATTCGAACTATAAATCTCGAAGAAACCACCACATCTATATAGAACGACCGTTTTTTCACCATACTCACTTTTATACTTTTTAACATACCCTTCGTATTCATCGTATTGACTTGCCATATTACTTATACACTCATATTTATAATATGAAATGTTTTTAAATGTTTTTTGTATGTTCTGGCGGAAAATTTGTACAACAATTTTCAAAAGAAGATATATAAGGTATGCAACTGTCATTGAAGAAATTTGACATAACGCAGATTCAAGATGACAATGTAATCGTTCTTCTAGGAAAAAGAAAGACGGGTAAAAGTTTTCTTGTGAAAGATATAATGTATTATCATCGTGATATACCAGTAGGTACTGTGATTTCTGGGACAGAATCTGCAAACTGTTTTTATGGGCACATTGTACCTCGTTTGTTTATCCATGATGAGTATAAACCGGAAATCGTGGAAAATATATTGAAAAGACAAAAAGAAATCAATAAGAAAGCTAATAAAGAAAAATCACAATATGGGTCTTCCTCAATCGATCCGAGAGCATTTCTTATCATGGACGATTGTTTACATGATAGTTGCTGGAAAAAGGATAAAAATATACGATATATATTCATGAATGGAAGACATCAAAAAATAATGTTTATATTACCTATGCAATATCCATTAGGAGTTCCTCCTGATTTAAGAACTAATATTGATTATACGTTTATATTGAGAGAAAATAACTTTAACAACAGGAGAAGGATTTATGAAAACTATGCATCAATCTTTCCTACGTTTGATGTTTTTTGCACAGTTATGGACAAAATAACTGAAGGATATGGTTGTTTGGTCGTTGATAATACTTCGAAATCTAATAAATTAGAAGAATGCGTTTTTTGGTACGAAGCAGAAGATCACGAATCCTATACGATAGGAAGTAAGATATTTTGGCAAATGCATAATGATAATATCAATGATGAAGAGGAAGATCAATTCGATGCAAGCAAATTCAGAAAGAAATCTGCTGTTCCTTTTGGTGTGAAGCGTGTAGGTTCATATTAAAACTCATTGTCATCAAAGCAACTAGTAACAGAATGACTCCAATGATAAACTTGTCGTCTTTATTTTTTATTAACAGAGCGATTATTATTCCAAATACAATAAGAATAGATATCATTGAATGTAGACCTTCGATCTCATGGATAAATGTTATTAGAAAAACGATTAATAGAACGACGAAAATCTTTGTTGTTGTTAATGCACTATAATTCATTACAATTTTCTTAGAAATTAAAATGGTGGGTTTCCTTGTCTAATATCAAATTTAGGGGTACTTGATGCTCCTTCATCTCCTAAAATAAAGTAATTGATAACGATGAAATTTACGATAGCAACGATTGAGAATATTTTAATTATCCTGATATGGAGCTTTGATATGCTTTCGTTATTCGCAGGAGGCATATCAGTTTTATCAAACATGATGATAAGAATCGTGATAACAACAGAAGATAAAAGAATAATCAACCAAGTTGGCATTTGTATAAATCATAAAAAGAAAAAACTAAAGAATCTACACACGCAGATATAAAGCGTAGTATTGTTGTATATATAAAATGAATCACTTGATATTCAACGCTCAATTGTTTTTTTCCACTGTTGTTCTATCATTTTCTATGTATATGCTCTATCGTGGAGAATCATCAGGATCATATTTGCCAATAATAACGGGTGTAATTGGATCATGGCTACCAACTCCTATGAATTTTTCAATAAACAAAGATGTAAACAAAGAAAATCAGACAAGCACGCAATCGGACCTTGAATCAATATTGATACATCATTGAAAAAACCCAACCTAAACAAAAGCAAATTTAAAAAAAGTCTACATGTTTCTTCTTATTTGGATTCTTTATATTTATGATTTTAATATTATTATCTTTTCTTTTCTCTTTAGAAGGAATACCTAAATCTTTTGAGTCTTTTGAGTCTTTTAAGTCTTTTGAGTCTTTTGAGTCTTTTGAGTCTTCCTTTTCATTTCCATTGTGTTCTTCATCATCTTCTTCTTCCTCATCTTCATTTTCCTCATCTTCATCTTCCTCATCTTCTTCATCTTCTTCTTCATCTTCTTCATCTTCTTCTTCATCTTCTTCCTCATCATCTTCCTCATCATGGGGTTCTTCTTCATCTTTTTCCTTTTTAATGGGTTCTTTTTCGATGGATTCTTCTTCAATAGGTTCTTCTTCAATAGATCCTCTTTCGATGAGTTTTTCTTCATTAGGTTCTTCTTCATAAGGTTCTTCTTCAATAGATCCTCTTTCGATGAGTTCTTCTTCAAGGGGGTTTTCTTCAATAGGTTCTTCAAGGGAAGTTTCTTCAATAGGTTCTTCTTCAAGGGAAGTTTCTTCAATAGGTTCTTCTTTATTATCTTCATTGTATTCTTTATCTTCTTCATTTTCTTCATTTTCTTCTTCATTATATTCCTTGTTTTCTTCATTGTATTCATTGTATTCATTGTCTTCTTCATCAGTTGAATCTTTTGATTGATTATCAATATTCGAGTCCGATTCAGAGCCAGAATCAGAATCAGAGTCATGACCAGAGTCAGAACCAGAGTCATGACCAGAGTCAGAACCAGAGCCAGAATCAGATCCAGATTCAGAGCCAGATTCAGAGCCAGATTCAGAGCCAGATTCAGAGCCAGATTCAGAGCCAGATTCAGAGCCAGAATCAGAGCCCGAATCCGAATCACTATCAGAGTCAAGTTCAGTTAATTTAAGTAAAAAGATGAGAGCTTTATCACACGAATCATGTAAAATAGAATTAAAGGAATCTACGTTCTTATCATATATAATGAATGGTTTTTTCCAAATTTCTCTGGCAACATTGAGTAATGAAATAAACAGAAAATCAGTGATATCTGGAATTTGGATGTATTTGACCTTGGTCCTACAGAAATAATATATTTCCAAATTCAGTTTCAAAATGCTCTTATATAGCAAATCTAGTTTTGGGTATATATTTTTAGTATTTTCATATAACGTTTTTTTCTCTATCGCAGACCATTCATTGATAGAACAAATATTGTCTTGAAATTCAATCATTAAATTCTTTTTTATTTTATTTTTCTTCATACATGTTTCGAGAATCTTTGAGAATATTTCGTAATATTGGTGTTGTAAAACTGTTATCATTTTTTTAAAGTAGAGTTGTTGTTTCTCTTTCAATACAATGATCTCTTTTTTTTGCATTATTATTTATGATTATTGATATATTTTTAGTTATTTGTTTACGCAATTGAAATATTATACGGATTTGATTTCAGAGAATCTAAAATAGATAAATCGAAACGCCGATCTCTTTCCATATCTTCTATTCCCTTCGTTTTTGTGACACTTGCATCATCTAAATAAGGTGTTGCCTCGTATACTTTTGTAAGTCTATCACCTTCGAGTGAACAAACTTGGGTTTTCCTAGGTATAGGAATATTTAAACAATCATTGAAAACCTTGGATCCAGTTTGCGTAGGTTCTCTTCCATTTACAGTCACTTCTTTTCTGTTTGTCAGTTTTTCAATCTTTTCGCTTTCGAAATCACTATAATCTCTATTTGCTTTCGAGGATGAATCAGCAATACCATAATGTTGGTTATCAGAAGTAAACTGTTTGTGTGTTATTTTGGCGTCAAATTCATTTGTGATATATCCTTTACCCTTATCACGTTCAGCGGTTCCGTAATAGTCATTATCTGAAATGAATTGTTTATGTGTTACTTTAGCATCGAATTTGTTGGATTTATATCCACCATCAGCATGAACAGGATCTATATTACCATATTCACGAGATATATCAACAGTAGTTTCTTTGATTGTTTTCTTGGCAATATCGTCTGGGTCATATGCAACACCTTTATTAACTCCTCCTCTGAGATTTGCTTCATAATCCTCTCTTCGAAGAGTCTCTCTGATAGTAGCCTTCGCGACATCATCTGGATCATATACGTAAAGCTGAACAGGACCTTTAATTTGAGATCCAATCTCGTCATGAATAAGTGTTTCTTTAATCGTTGTCCTTGCAACATCATTAGGATCATATAATGTAGGCTTTTCTGGTATTTGAGCATGCATATTACCGAAATGGCGAGGGTTATCAATACCTTCTTGTTTCTTTGTAATCTTGAGGAAATCTTCCAAAGGAGCAACAATAGATTTCACTAATGAAGTTAAATTTCCTGCCTGTACTTTTGTACTCGTGATATCTCTCTCTTGATCATAGACCATTATATTCTTTTTACCGAAATCATCATTATCACCTGTGCCCTTATTTGCCAATGCAGCAATACCAATGTTTTCTCCAGACAATTCGATACGATGACTTGGTATAATTTCTCCATCAGCTTTTCTTTTCAAAGCTGTTGAAGCAATTGCAGTACCTGTATATTCTACACTTGTATCTTTTCTATTTGTGTCTTTGACATTAAACTCTCCATAATCAGGTTCTTTCGTAATGGCACCAGTTGTCTTAAACAAGTTATCTTGACTTTGTTCCCAATATGTATCAGGACGATTTTTAGGAACTTCTATATCCATAGTTCTCTTCTTTTCTTTAATGCCATCTAAAACTCTTCCAGTATAAATCTCTTTTTGCACATCAGCTATACCTAGAGCATTTGCATGAGGATTCTTTTTCGTTCGAAGTTCAGATACACATTTAGTTTGGGCATAGTTTTGAACTTCAAATTGTTGAAAACCTCCTGTTGGTTTGTCGTCATATCCTTGCCCTAAACCTTTTCCTACTCTTACTTGTTCCAAAGGAAACTCATTGTTTCGTTTCGTTGGAGGAACGATTCGATCCATATAAAAGTCGTTCATTGATTGCATACCGTTTATATTTGTCATATCTTTTGTACGATCATAAAATGATTCGACTTCTTGTTTCTTCTTGTATAAATCACTTACTCCAGTAAATGATTCTAATAACACTTTATTTGACTTATCATCCATGTTTTGTTTGACAGAACCACCATAAAAAGGAACCATATTGTTGTGATGAAATTTACTAGAGTCGATCAATTCACCTGTCATAGAACGAATGACATTTGATACAGTATCTGAACTTCTGAATCCTTTCGGAATAACATTTGTGGTATTAGCCAGACGTGCGTCATCGTATTTCTTTTTAGCACATTGTTTTAGTTCTTTATCTACAGTTTTCGTATAATTAGATTCATAGATATTCTTCATCGAAGATCTCTCGTTTTTAGGATAGGTTGTATTGTTGAGATTCGTTTTTGATTTCAATTGTTTATTTTGCGTATTTAATAAATATCCAATTGCAATCAATGAAAATATGACATAAAATTCAATCATTTTATACTCTTTCGAGAAAATAATGTAAAGAATTAAAACTTATTTCTTCGATACCTTCTTCTTAGGCTTCGTTTTAGCAGACACGCTATCATCGTTAGCGGATACTTTCTTCGATACTTTCTTCTTAGGTTTTGATTTTGGTTTAATAGAGCTCACAGATTTAGCAGACACGCTATCATCGTTAGCGGATACTTTCTTCTTAGGCTTTGGTTTTGGTTTAATAGAGCTTACAGATTTAGCAGATACGCTATCATCGTTAGCGGATACTTTCTTCGATACTTTCTTCTTAGTGCTCTTAGAACTATCTTTATTTTCTTTTTTTGAACTTGATCCATCGTCAATACAATATTCTATTTTAACATTGACATCAGAATTAGAATCAGACTTGCTTTCTCTCCAAATATTAAATTTATAAACCTTGGGAGAACCTTCTTCGTTTTGAATAACAAGCCTCATTTTCTTTTTTAAATAAGATTTGTATTGTGGCATTTTCTCAAGATCTTTAAACATTGTACTTGCTATTTTTGTAGCAACTTCTTCAGGCATTCCTTTATATTGAGTTCCGATCCATCCAAAATCAGAGTCGATTATTCTAAATGGCATTCAATTTATATATTGTAAAAAGATAAAATAAACATATAAATATAAAATTTGATTTAAATGGTAAGCAAGAAGACATAGACATCAACAATGTGGTACGATATTTTGAGAACTCTTGATATAAACGAACGAAAAGATAATTATCTGAAATTGCTTCTTTGTACGAAAGATATAAGACATTGTATTTTGAATATGAAATATGAACTTGACTTCTTAGAAGACCAAAATCGTGTTCTTTTACAAAGATTCGAAAATGTTCTCAGAAATCAAAACATTAAAGTAAACATTCATCCTTTAGGATCTACACGATCTATGACATATGATTGTGAAAATCATTCAGTTTATAAAGATGTTCCGAATTACTGGAATATATCAAAAGACGATAATTTATACTCATTATCGAATATTTTAAAGTTGATGAATAAGGGATTACTAATTGAAAAATATAGTATTCACGGATCATTTCATTTAGAATCTATTATTCCGAATTCCAACATTAACAATAATAAAACAAGGATAAGAAGAATCGACTTTGAGATCTGTTCACCAGATGTACGTAATTGTATTTTAATTATGACTTTTAGTGAATATGAATACGAGTATGAATCCATGTCTATAGGAAAAAAACTTATTGATATAGTTAGGGAAATCTCATTTACTTATGATGACGGAAAGTTCATATGGCATAATTCAGTCGATGAATCTGATTTCATTCATATTATTCCTGAAAAGGATAAATATGCATTTATGTTTGATATGTCCAACAATCGATACGTTGTACAATACAAAAATGAAAAATGTCTTGCTTGTTATTATGGTTTAGGTATGAGTTTTATCAATGAATATAAAAATATTGGTTTTTCAAAAGCTTTGATTGAATCTTTATGTGTATAAAACGCTTCATTTTTGGAAGCATCCATCACCTACTATCCATTTACACGAGTCACTGTTCTCGCATTTCTTTTTTGTTAGTTTTCTACATGAATTTGTAGAATTTTTAGACTTTGTAGACTTTGTAGACTTTGTAGACTTTGGTGATTTTGGAGATGAATTGTTTGGAACAACTTGATTTGCTTTTGCTTTTCTCTCTTTTGCTGCTTGTCTTGCCTTCCTCTGTTTTTCTCTTCTTGCTTCATCTATTTTCTTGTTGTATGCTTCATTGTAAGGTTTGAATTGAGGATCTAATTTTTCTTTGAATTTAGTTAATAACTTTACCATTTTTTCAAAGTCATGAAGACCATATCCTTTTAGACGAATGACATTATCTATTTCGCCGATTAAACGATCAAACCTTTTTTTGTCTTTTTCGTCCAACTGTAATACTTCATCCAAGAAACCAATTCTTCTCATCCTGTCAAAATGTATATTTAAATCAATTAGCTTTTGTCCTTGCACATGTTGTGTATTTGCTCGACTATTTATAATAAACTGACCAATACCACTGTTTAATATTGAGCTTTGAAGTTGTTTTTCTGGTGTAGGCTTTCCTACAAAAGGTGAGGGAATAAATGGTGAAGGTGTCTTTGGCTTGACAGGTGAAGGTGTCTTTTGCTTTTCAGGTGAAGGTGTCTTTGGCTTGACAGGTGAAGGTGTCTTTACTACAGGCTTGACCTTTGTGTTCTTTAATTTAATGTCTTTGATTTTTTGGTCGATTTTTTGGAGTAAACTTTTAAACATTTTTATATAATTTAAAAAGATTATTATTATAATCTCAAATAAAAATAAATGCAGTTTTACTCTGCGAATGGATATCTTGTTGAAAACTTTATTCAAAAGCCTGAATGTGATGGTATTTGGACAGCAACAACATTTTCCATCGAAAATACATTGAGTACCTTGACAACCTTGGAAAATGCTTGCAATTTAGCTTCAGAAAATTATAATAATAAACAGCTATACAAGCATGAAATAGAAGCTGTACTAACAAATTGTTCAAACGTATCAAATCAACTCTTTAAAAATGTTAAAATTGCTTTTGAATGCAAAAATCCATGTGAAGAAAAATGGACCGACGTTAAAAAATCCATTTCAGACGCACGAAATAGTATCAATAAACTTAAAGAGATATACGAAAAAATAAGTAAAATCCCGCCATTGACAAACGAGTCTGATAATCAACTTACATTATTATTAGCTAACGATCACGTTTCAAAAGCGAATAAAGTTAAAACTCAAATAGAAAATGTACTCATGTGCAAGCGATAACAACAGTTCAGTATTTCTTCAGGCACTTTCAACAAATCAACAAATATAGAGTTCCCTTGATTCATATCTGATTCCATATCCACACGGAAGTCTCATATTAAATAATATGAATAAACTTTCGATCTGTGTCGGAAAATTAGGATGGAGCACTCTTTCTACGATTAAATGAATGTTCAGAATATTTTTATTACCATCGACTGATTCATTCGTTATAATATCAATCAATGTATTTTTACTATTAGATATAGAAAATAACGAATTCATGGCTGAGGAAATTCTTGATTTGATATTTATATCCGAATTATTAATCATATTGTAAATAATATCAATATCATATGATGGATATGGCGGAGGAGGGGCCGGATAAGGTGGAAAGGGTGGTGGTGTAGGTGGAGGTGGAGATGGGGATGGAGGTGTTGGTGGAATCGGAGGTCTCGGTGGAGGTGGAGGAGGGGGTGTTGGAGGTGGAGGTGGCAAAGGTGGAGGAGGAGGACATTTGGTGTATTTGGAATCGAAACTCGTACTATTATAAACATAAGTTCTATTATTGCAATAATCGATATAACTATATTCATCACCACATGATAGACCAAATGCACCTGCTACAATATTTGCAGATACCTTGTCACTCATAAATCGATCATAGATAACGTCTAAAGTCGAATCATAAGACGATCCATATAGACTCACCATATTACTCGAATTAAAACAAAGGAAATTCGTAGTTTCATTCATGAAAATGTCAACGAGAGTTTTAAATCGAATGCAATCAAATTGTTGAGGTGTTTTTGTAATCGTAAATGCTACTAGGCATTCAATCGGAGGCGATGGAGGTAATGGTGGAGATGGCGGTGACGGTGGCGTGGGAGGAACCGGTGGACTAGGAGAAGGTGGAGAAGGTGGCAATGGACTCGGGGGAAGGGGAGATGGAGGTTTTGGAAGAGGAGGTGGCGGAGGCGAAGGAGGTTCCGCACAAAGATTTTCTTTCAAAAGTAATGTTCGATTTTGATCAATAACATTGATATATCCATCACATCCTATGTTGAAGAGAGGCATTTTACCTTCCCAATAATTTTGATTCGTGAAAATCATAAAAGGATATGAGGAATCATATACGAAATTAACAGTCATATTGTTCAACGACTTGTTAGGGGAATATGTCAAGAGAAAAAAGTTACAATTATATAGCAACTGATTCACATAAGCATATGGGGAAAAGAGGTTGATCACATTTTGACAATCCACGAAATTCCATTGTTCGTTTTTATTGATTCTAGTCAACGTTACTGACGCAGATTGTGCATTCGCAAATCCAATAATATTACAACAAGAAACCAAAAAATGCAATAATATAAATGATTTATATATATTCATTTCGTTTTGGTAACTTATAACATTATATTATATTATTTCTTTAACTATTTTCTTTTTTCATTATATATTATATTATGAGTGAATTTTCATTTTCCAACTTCGCTGTTGAAATAGCAATAACTATTATATTGGTTATAATAACCTTGATTGTGGGATATTTTGTCGTCAAGAAGATATATGATGAAAAGAAAACGCAGGATGATAGAATTGAAAACACGGAATATAAATTGTATCTTCAATCGAACATCAATAGTAATAATAATACGACATTAACCAATTATGGATCGAATATAGGATATCTTCAGAACTCGAATCTCGTTATGAATTCAAATATTGCTTATTTACAATCATCGAATCTCGTTATGAATTCAAATATAGCTAATTTACAGAATACCAATCTCGTATTCTCTTCGAACCTGTCATTGATATCCTCAAACTTTGGTTCATATTCAAACCTTACGAATTCCAATTTTACATCTATTAGGGGTAATATAACAGATTTTACAAGTCAATTTCAATATGTAAATAATACTTTTTCAAATATGCAAGGATCGAATGTCTTTGAGTTCAAAGCACCTCTGAAATTATCAGGCGGTATTGATTCTACAACAGCTAACGGATTCCAAATCAAAGGACCTGCTAATGGTACTGTCATTTACAATGGTATGGCAATAGGTATAAATGGTGGATTAAAAATAGGAAGTTCAGCTTCTTCAGCGGCTCCAAGTGGGCAACTCTTGATCCAGAATGATGATTCAACTACATCCATTTTCAATGTATCTTCTGATAATTTCATTAGAGGAGTAAATAATAATATCAATGCATCGAGGTCTATTATATTAGATGCTCCTACTACACAAATAAGAGGAAACATTCAAATTTGTGATATTAGCGGAAATAATTGTTCAAATGTAGCAACTAAATAGAAATGCAAGTCCTCACAACTGAATCGAAATTCGATATTGTTTCATGATTCTTTACTCCACTCAAGATGATTTTTCCACTCGGAAATATCAAAGCTGTCCCTCCATTTGAATGTTTAACTCTCAATCCTGTATATGTATCTCTGTCATATAAGCATTTAAATACATCTTTAATATGACTCTTTGATTCCAAAACATTCTTCAAATTTGAAAGATCCAGATTCTTTTTTAAGTCAAACACGAAATTTAAAAGTTGCAAAGATGGCTCACGAGTACAAACTACTGAACCTCCAATTTTAGATTTAACGTATTTATAAACAGATATACATTGTTCAAATGACGCACATCCAGTTATATGAAGCCCTGTCCTAAAAACTTTAATGACTACTTTTCTGTTATCGTGTTGAATTTGTAATATGAATGCATTATTGAAAACCTTTCTACATCTTTTCTTATTGATTGGAGTTCCCGGATATCGAATGGTGATTTTAGCGTCGTTTTTTATGTCATCGAATTGAATGATCGAATTGTCGCAATGGAAAAAAGTAGTCATCGTAGAGATCCTCCCAGAATATCTATCTATCTCAGATAACATCCGTTGTCCATTCGCAATAAAATTCAAGAAATATGTATCAATTTCTTCAGTGCCCATATTATCCTGTTTTTGCTTATTTATAGAATTGTAGGATTGCTTTAAATACACAAGTGAAAAAGTATTTAAAGGAAAAAAAATCATTCAATAAGATTAAGAATGAAAAAAATAGGGAAGAAAAATAAAAATCTCTGTGATTATTCGTCTGATGATAATTTTTATGAAGATATATTGAAATCGGATGTTCTTAGAGATAGTACGAAACAGACTTATGTTTATATGTTGAAGAAAATCGCTACATTAACGAAAAAACCGCTTTGTCAATCTCTTTTAGATGTCGAAATAACATTTGACATATTGGAAAAATCCATCAAATCACGTGCATCTTTGAAAACGATCGTGGCAAGCGTTCTCGCAGTATTGAAATGGACAGGAGAAAAAGAAAGAAATAAAACATTGTTCCTTAAATGGTACACATGTTATTCGCCTTTATTACAGGAAATCAAGGATATTCGAAATAATAACAAACCAACTGAAAGACAATTAGAAAACTGGCTTAAATGGGAGGAAGTAATGAAAGCATACGAAAAGCTAAAGAAGGATGATTATGGATCCGATGCACATTTATTACTCGCAATGTATTGTTTGCTCAAACCGAGGAGACAAGAAGATTATTTTAAAGTCAAATTATTAAGAAAAAGAGGAGATCGCTCGAATGCAGAAGAATCCTTCATAGATTTAATCTCCGAAAAACCATTCGTTCTTGTTAAGCATTTCAAAACTTCATCCACGTACGATCAATGGAAGAAAGAACTTCCTGAAGAACTCGTGTCCATTATCAAATATAATTCCAAAAAACATGATAAAGAATACCTTTTCATGACTTCTAAAAAAGAACCCTATTCGAATCGAAACAGTTTTACGAAATTTTCTAATAGAACTTTTAAGGATATTTTCGATAAACCAGTGACTGTGAATACACTACGACATGCTTATTCTACATTCAGAAATCAAGACCGGAACTTAACAATCGGTGAACGCATGGAAGATGCAAAAGATATGGGACACTCATTGGAAACCCATTTATCATACGCATTATTCCCACAGAAAAAATTGATATAAAGACGATATAGAATATATATTGATGTCCTAATCATGAATATTGCCTTATTCGTGATTTTATTTTATGCAAAGTTGGTATTTTGTTTATCAGAACCAGATTGGCTCGTTTATTTGAACTCATTGAGATCGGTACATAACGTTCCTCCACTTCAAATATCGGACTCACTTACGAATGTCGCACAAAATGTTGCATTATGGAACTCGAACTTAGGTAGACTTGAACATTCGAATCTCAGATACGGCGAAAACTTGGCATATATACCAAATAGTAATATCATAACAGCAATTCAATTGTGTTATAACGAAATAAATCAATACGATTTTTCAAATCCTGGATTCACTGCGGGTCATTTCACGCAACTCATATGGAAAAACACGAAATATATCGGTATAGGAGTTGTTAATGGATATATAGCAATGGAATTTGATCCACCGGGTAATTACGCAGATCAATATATCTACAATGTGTTCCCTTCTAATATCCCAATGAACAAGCCACCTCAAAAGAAACCTCCTCCATTAATTTATAAATATCCACGATTACCGATTCATCTTCCCTCTTCACCATCACCGTCACCATCCCCATCCAATATACCTTCACCACCTTTTAGTTTCAAATCTATTTCACCATATCATATCATTATAGCAGTTCCTTTGAATAAACTTGCAGAATTTACGTGTGATATTCCTAATCCATATCCTAATCCATTAATTCCAATAGAAATAATAGGATGTATGACTGATCAATACTCTTCGACGAAAAAATACATAGATATGTTCTTTAATGACGACATATCCATTACAAAAAGTAGTTTAACAACGCTGATTAAACAATCCATCTCTAAAAAACTATTCATTCAAGGCTCTACGATCATTCTCATGAATTATAATGTAGTTTTATTGAGATCCCAACAGTAGTTCATCGTAATCATCGTAAATAGTTATGAGTTTATCGACGTTATCTATAGGAATCGCAAATCCTACTCCTGCATTTACTCCCGTGGGAGATAAGATTGCTGTATTCATTCCAACCACACATTCTTTTTCTATGTCAATCAAAGGGCCTCCACTGTTCCCTGGATTTACTGAAGCATCCGTTTGAATCAAATTGTTCATTTTTAATTCTTCACTGATATCCAAAGTTCTATCCAATCCACTTATCACCCCTTTGGACATCGACTTATCTAAACCGAAAGGGGATCCGAATGCTAAGACGTTATTTCCTATTTCGCTCTTAAAGGTACAACCGTTGATATTCTTTTTCTTATCATCGGTATTCTCTTTAATTAGTGCAATATCATGTCCCTCGTCGATCAATTCGATCGAATCTAAATCCGTGTAATTACCATCGATCGTAATATGAACGGCATCTGATATGACATGAGCATTTGTCACAATATGATTCCTATATACGAATCCACTACCGATACTTTTTTCTAATTTCTTATTTCTAGTGACGATATGAACGACTGATGGTTCAATTTCTTTGTAAATCGAGTTCAAATCCACCTTTGACATATCTTGAACGGCATTAGAAAGTAGAATCGAACTTACAGAAGTCACCAAAACGATTGGTGATTGAGTGAAGATTGAGGATTTAACTGTATTTTTCTTGCTAATAGGCGTTTTTCTCATCCTCTGTATTATATTTCAGTTTATCTTTATATTTCTTTTTGTTTCGGAACTAACTTGATGACGGATTTCCTCTTAGGTTTCTTAGCTACCTTGTCTTTCTTAGATTCCTTCTTAGATTCCTTCTTAGATTCCTTCTTAGATTCCTTCTTAGATTCCTTCTTAGATTCCTTCTTAGATTCCTTCTTAGATT